>JAEEGK010003648.1_pt1 | contig 38221 bp, 40 predicted proteins | sample 8958771 | NCBI WGS metagenome assembly JAEEGK01 (sample SAMN16246547, study PRJNA631951) | gut metagenome | biome: gut microbiome; feature: rumen; material: SC-attached | host: Bos | place: Iran: Karaj | collected 2018-10
CAGGTGGTTATTGCAGCGGGGTCCCACCTCTTCCCATTCCGAACAGAGAAGTTAAGCCCGCCTGCGCCGATGGTACTGCAATGCAATGCGGGAGAGTAGGAAGCCGCCGTCTTTTTTAAGAAGAGCCCTGATTCACAATCGTGAGTCAGGGTTTCTTTTTTATATCCTTTTCCGAAATTCCTTGGTGTTTTCCATAAAATGATGTATCTTTGTGGTCGAAATGCAAAAGTTGTGGTACCTGATCGTCTGGCTGAAGCGAATCCGACATTGTCGTGGCTTCGGCATCCAGTCGCCTTCTGACTACTGGCTGGTGAGGTATGTCATTAATGAGCATTGGCCTTATTACCAATACGAGATGCTGGGACAGGATGATGGATGGCTTCGTCGGAAGATGGGCAGACTCTATTTTCGCTTGTCCAATTGGTTACAGCCAGATGTGATCGTGAGTGACGATTACCAGGATTATCTGTCAGCAGGTTGCCATAAGGCATCGTTTGGTGAGACCGGTAGTCTGTACCGTCTTGCGCTGACAGGTGACTTTCAGTCGAAATTGGCCTATATATATAACAAGGTGACGAGTGATTCCGTGTTGGTGGTAGAAGGTATCCAGCATCAACAAAGGTTTTGGCAGGATCTGATTGCCGATCATCGTACAGGCATTACCTTTGATCTCTACTATTGTGGCATTGTGCTATTTGACAAGAAAAGACATAAAAAAAACTATATCATTAATTTTTAACCTAACGTAAATATGAAGATAACTAAGGTCTATACCAGAACAGGCGACCAGGGTGAGACCAGTCTGGTGGGAGGTGTGAGAATTAAGAAGAGCCATATCCGTCTGGAGGCTTACGGCACGGTGGATGAACTGAGTGCTCATTTAGGACTACTTGTGGCGATGCTGGAAACGGGTGAGGAACATGATTTCCTGATCCGGGTGCAGAACAACCTCTTTAATGTCTGTACCCATCTGGCCACCGATCAGAGTCAGACACCGCTTTACCCCTCTGCCCACTTGGCTGAGGGTGAGATTGAGTTGCTCGAAAAACGTATCGATGAGATCATGCAATCATTACCCGAACGACAGGGATTCGTTCTGCCTGGTGGAACGACAACTGCCGCTCAGGCACATGTCTGTCGAACGGTCTGTCGTCGGGCTGAACGTCGTATTGCAGCCTTGGCAGAAGAAGCACAAATAGCCCCGGAAATGCAGCAGTACGTTAACAGATTAAGTGATTATCTTTTTGTTTTAGCTAAAATAATAAATTTTAACGCAGGAAAGAGTGAAATAGTTTGGCAAAATGTTTGCAAATAAGAAAATAATGTGTACTTTTGCGGGCAAATTAAAAATAAGTATAACCAAAGACTAAGATTATATGTATTGGACACTGGAATTGGCTTCAAAACTTGAAGATGCACCTTGGCCCGCAACCAAGGACGAGTTGATTGATTATGCAATACGTTCAGGTGCTCCTCTGGAGGTGCTTGAGAACTTGCAGGAGATAGAGGATGAGGGTGATGTCTATGAAAGTATCGAGGATATCTGGCCTGACTATCCCACTAAGGAGGATTTCCTTTTCAACGAGGATGAATATTAGGAGAGTATCATCTTTGTAACTAATTGAAAATCAGCGAGGTGTGAAAATAGACATTATTTTCACACCTCGTTTTTATGCGCTTTTGTGCAGTTTTTAGTGGCACAATAATGGCACAAACGCCTAAAATTAGGCTTAATTAGGGGAGGAAATTGGATTATTTTCACAATAATAGGTACCTTTGCAAAATCCTCTTTCTGTGAAAATAATTATTTGAATATGGCGCGTCAGACAAGACATTTCCCCCAAGATAAAGTACGTTTTGCGTACTCCACACGACACTAAAGACGGACAGGTATATGCTGTCTATCTATACTATTTCTGGAAAGGAAAGCAGATTCGTAAGTCTGTAGATCTTTTCACTGCCCAGAAAGACTGGAACCAAGACGCCAATGGTGGAGCCGGTGAGTTCCGTCCGTCATACGGTCCAAACTATAAAGAGCGCAATGCATATCTAAGAGAACTGATGCACGACATCAACTCCAAGATAATGGACTATATCAAACTGCACGGTGAGATCGATGGCGATACCATTGAGACATTTGTCTCTGGTGACGACAAAGCTTTACGTCCCGATAACGGTATAGATTTCATCGAGTTCGCCAAGCAACGTTTTATCGATCGATATAACTCCGGTAAGATTGGCGTAAGTTCCAGGGAGAATGGCATCAGCTACATCAACCAGTTCGGGAAGTTCCTCAAACAAGAGCATCGTGGTAGTCATGGTGAGAATAAAGAGCTGCTCTATCTTGGTGAGATAACGGAACAGCTTGTTCTCGACTTCAGGAACTGGCAGCTTGGCAATGACAGGAAGGTAGATACCGTGAAAAAGTAGTACAAGCAATCGCCGGGGTATGCAGTTATGCTTCCCAGATGAAGTATGTCCCCATCGAGGTAACTCTTGCCATCAAAGACCTACATCTGTCTGATAAGTCTCTTAATGCTGATGATGTCAGAGTCAAGTACCTAACTAAGCAACAACTGAAGGAGTTTGCAGGTATCCGTGAGACTCTTCCACATATCCGGATGAAGGAGTTCCACGATATGTTTATGTTTTCGTTTTATGCCTGCGGCCTTCGTCTGATTGTCGAGTTAGATGGCGAAACAGGTCATTACTATCCTGTGGACGAAGAAGGCATGCTTAAAGCAGCAGAGGAATATTATTAATTGTTGTAAAACAACTCAGGTTGTACAGACAGACTCCTGTGTGTAAGTATAATAATCTCAATGAGATTAAAAACACGAAAAATAGTCATATAGAAAATAAAATACTCTCAGTGAGATTATTGACGTGAAAATTAGTCGTATAGAAATTATTTTTAATTTCAATGAGATTAAAGACACGAAAAATTATCGCATAGAAAATAAAATAATCTCAGTGAGAGTATGAGCATGGAAAATTCTCGCACAGAAAATAATTTAATTTCAATGAGATTAAAAACGCGAAAAATAATCATATAGAAAATATAATAATCTCAATGAGATTATAGAGAATACAATATATTATGATCGGTGAGACTATGTCTTTGATATATCAAACACCCAAAAACATAATCCCATCCGCATCTATGTCATAGTAGGATTCATCACGATCAATCACAATATATTCTTCCTGAATAAACGCAGTCCCGTAAGTACCACCTTTTCGTATAATTTTATAACCATCGGGATAGTGTTCTTGTTGATATCTTCTTTGACCTTTTTTATCTAAGCCTCTTGCCATGGCCAACTTTTTACAAACATCTTCAGAAACTTGAAGGTTGAATTCTAAAAGAACATCGCCTCCAATATTCGCTTTGAGAAGCACGTGATCGATACCAATATCTTCACTAAGATAATCCAAATTAAGGATAAAAAATTTCCCTACAGGAATCAATCTGCATGCTGTGAACCTGTTAATATCTTTTTTATACTCATCATCAATTCTTTTGCAAATACTTTTTCGGCTATTAGGTACTTCATATTTCTGTCCGTTAACCAAGAAAACTTCACATTTTTCCTTATCAGGTATGGTACTAATGTAAAATATTTCCTCAGGACAAAAACGAAATCCTACTTCTGTGTTGCCTAATAATATTATGCGTTCCATGTTTTTTTCTATTTCTTATAATGATAGGATATCACATAAAAATCTTCCCTCTTAGATCTCTTAATATCTTACTGGAATAAACTAATTGCAGATGTTTCAAACTCAGCAAATCATAAGCCAATATAAGTTCTCCCTTAACTGGGTATATTTTCACGACGTTGTCAGCACAAATAAAAGCCGACCTACCCACCATAGGGTAGAACGAATCTCCAGTAGCATTGAGTTCTTCGTATAGTTCGCCAATAGTTTTAGTTAGAATATCAGTCGTGCCATCACCATATGTTACTTCACAACATCCTAGCAAATTACAAGTTTTAGCGTGTATTATCTTCATACCTGAAATGAAAAATTGCTCTTTTTTCTGCAAATATATTAAAAAAGTATAATTCGACAAAATGTTACAATAAAAATTTATATCTTTGCACAATAACTAACATTTTTTAAATCCTAAAAAATATGGATAAAAATCTTTGCCTTTTAAAACCTGAGGAACTTTATCTGTTTCAACAGATTGAGGGGGAACAGAAAAAACGAATTATGAATCAGAGGTTTTCATTTTGCGAAACAAGAAAGAATCTAAATCTTATAATTGTGAGCGAAAGGGAAGAAGTCATTAATGAAACTCTAAATAATATCCCAATAGATATTAAAGAGACAATAAAAAAAGAGGGTGGAAATGAAATAAAAAAAATAAAAGGCCATTGGGAGGATGAGGAGAGAAGAATTCGTGAAGCGATTAAGCGTGAACGTCAAAGACGTGAAAATCCGGACAACAGGGATGGTGTTGAGCCATGGCCAGAATTACCAAATTACGAAGATGCAGAGACATGTGAACCACATCCTTTATTATGGAACGATTTGCCTGTTGATGATAACAACGAACTCCTAAATAATATTATCAATGATGTGAGTAAGTTTTGCAAAAAAAATCAAGGAGATACTTGCAATAATAAAAGGACCTATAATTTAACCCAGAATTTGGAGCGGCTATACCAAACGGGGTTCATGCTGGATATGGATAACATTTATGAGGATGAACTTTCAAATTATCAGATGATGCTTATGGATGACCGCCTAATGCAACTCCGGCAATATAAGCAAAGATTAAATAATGGAAATCTCTTAGGTTATCTTTTACGTAGCTTTGACGGCAAAGGCGAGGAAACAATACGTACCATATATTTATTGCTTGATAATATACAAGACTACGCAAGTAAAAAAGGGGAAAAACGTACAGAGATATTGGCTAGTGTATATGTTCATGAACTTTTCCATGCTTACTATAGTAATTCTAAATCAAAGAAACACTATTTAATAACAAGAATAAGAGAAATTGAGGAGACTATGGCCGAATTTGGTATGCTGTGTTTTATTCAAGCAAATTTCAATGACTTATTTAAAACAGCATACGATAGTGTTAAAGAGAAGCTGGGAAACCAAAACCTTTGGTGCTATGGTCTTGGTGCATCTCTCTACGATATAATGATTACAAATGGCATTGGAAATAATACCTTTGGAGGAAAGATTCTTGAGGTCTACCATGCTATTCAATTATCAGTTCGTAACAGCCGCCAGTTGATTACAAACTTGAAAGGGATACTCCAGGCTAACAAGCTGGTTGAACACAAATATGCTACACAATTGATATATCTTTTCGACATTCATCGCAGATATAAACTTCTACATCCCGATCGTAACACAGTAAAAGACTCTTTTCACTACTTCTTTAATGGTAGGGCTTACGGTCGTAATAATGATGTTGTATATGCCGCTCTTGATTATTATGTTAGCAAAACTAATGCGACATTTCAAGATATTACAAATGATTTTGCTGCGCTATGTAATCAGACTTCACCATGTTTCTGTGAACTCAATAATCCCAATCTCAATCCAAATGATTACGACATAACTAAACAGATACCTCTGCAAAATACTATCATTGTCTTGAAAAAAATCTGGAAAACAGATGTAAACGGTGATATGTTCAATTTCATGAAAGAGGTAGATAAACTAAACCAATCTGGAAGGTTAGATAAAAAAGTCCTTTATTTGGGATGAATTCTATTTGCTGATGTAGTAAAAAGACATTTCACCGGCTTACAGTTCCATTTCAAAATAGATTTGATAAAAATGCTTTGAGGGAATCTGCATTATACATATCTTTGCATCGTCAATTAAAAATTTTGGACGATGAAAAGGTTATTTATATCAGATGAAATTGAGGTATTGAGCCTGGAAGGTCTCAATTACACCACGGCTTTTGAAAGTGTGCCTGAGAAATCAAGCCACCTCCCAATGTTCAGCACAGAACAGGAGAAATACTATGTTCACATGGGTGAGGAGATTCGATGGTTTGTAGTCAACAAGACTCAATACGGATTTCGTTACTATGATGACAATGGAGAATTGTCTCCTTTCTGGACTGCAATCTTTTGCCAGTTAGAGGGTGAGGACTCTGAATGTGTGATACTTGGCAGATATTATCAGAATGCTGATGCAGATTTCTTGGATGGTTGCTGGGAGATCCCGTATGGATGCTACCACCCGTATACCTACTATCCCAGAGTATTCTATCGCAGTAAGGAGGATTTTGTCAAAATGTACTGCTATGGTCCAAACCTTTTCAAGGTGAACGAAAACTTTGTCGCTTATCGTTATGATGTAGATCAGCATAAAGTAGTTTCGGTTCCTGCACAAGTAGATTCATACTATAGAACATCATCTGGCGAATTGCGTGTTGTCAAGAATATCGTCGACGGTAAGGTCTGGTTTGATAAAAAACGTGATTGTGAAGTATTCCATCGTCAAAAGATGGTAAGTGGAGAATAGTATATTAATGTAATGAGTAATTCAACGATATTATAACTAAAAAAGATACAATTATGAGAGAGATTAAGTGTCCCAAATGCGGAAACGTTTTTACCGTTGACGAAGCAGACTACGCTGCTATCGTAAGTCAAGTAAGAAATGCTGAGTTCGAGGCTGAAATACAGCGTCGAATGAACGAAGTTCAGGAACGTCATAAGACAGAGCAGGAGTTAGCGACAGAGAGAGCCAAACAGACTTTCCAGACTCAGCTCAATCAGAAGGAACTTGAACTCGGCAACAAAGATGCTGAGATCGAGCGTTTGAAGAGTGAAAAAGACTCTGAGATTGCCCGTCTGAGGAGCCAATTAGAGAGTATTGAAGCACAGAAGAAGAGTGAGATGACTGCAGCCCTGGCAGAGAAAGACCGTGAGATTGCTGCTTTGAACTCGACAATTGCTCAGAGTGATGGTAAGTTACAACTGGCAGTGATGGAGGAACGCAACAAGGCCCAGCAGACAGTTCAGGCAAAGGATACGGAGATTTCTCAGTTACGCTCGGCTGTGGAATTAGAGAAGCGTGAAGCCCAGATTCACGAAGCATCGCTCATAAAGCAGCATGAGGAGCAACTGCGTTTGAAACAGGAACAGGTTGACTATTACAAAGATCTGAAGACCAAGATGTCAACAAAGATGGTGGGTGAGACCTTGGAGCAGCATTGTAACTTCGAGTTTGAGCAGTACATCCGTCCATTAATGCCCAATGCATACTTCGATAAAGATAATGATGCTAGTGATGGATCGAAGGGTGATTTCATCTTCCGTGACTTTGAGGATGGAACAGAATACATTTCTATCATGTTTGAGATGAAGAATTAGATGGATACTACCGCAACGAAGCATAAGAACGATGACTTCCTGAAGAAGTTGGATGATGACAGGAAGAAGAAAGGCTGTGAATTCGCTGTGCTTGTAAGTTTGCTGGAGGCTGACAATGAACTCTATAACACCGGCATCGTGAACAAGTCACATCTCTATCCAAAGATGTATGTCATACGTCCTCAGTTCTTTGTACCTTTCATTAACCTGCTGGTTCAGGCTTCTAAGAAGAGCTTAGAGTATAGGAAGCAACTTGTTTTGGCCCAAAGCAAAGAGGTTGACGTTACAAATTTTGAGAAGAAATTGGAAAAATTCAAAAAAGGATTTGGTGAGAATTACCGACTTGCAAGTGAGAAATTCAAGGCTGCTATAGATGAAATAGACAAGAGTATAGATCATCTTCAGAAGGTAAGAAAAGCTCTTGTCGGTAGTGAGGACAATCTTCGTCTCGCCAATGATAAAGCCGAAGATCTCACCATACGTAGCCTTACTTATAAGAATCCCACAATGAGAGAAAAATTCAAAGAGGCTCGTAAAGCGATCGTACCGGAGGATATAGACGATTAAGGATTAGTAGTTATTCTCTATATTTTGGTAAGGACTACGAACCAAACGTTCGTAGTTCCTCCATACCTTTGCACTGTCAAATAATAATTGAACTAATAAAAAAGAAGTAATATGGGACTAATTGAGGAACTATTAGCAGGAGCAGCCGGATATGCTGTTTCCGAAGCCAGCAAGAGTCATCCACTGCGTGATATCATTGATGAACGAATCAATAGTTCTAAGCAGAAGGTGACGTTGGAAGATCTCATAGACGAGTATGCCAGACAGCGTGGGATTTATACCCAGGACAACAAACTGGCTCATCGTCTGCACCAGATTGCAACACGTTATGAGGAGTATGATTATGAGAATTTGTATGATCGAAGGTAAATAGTATTCATGATATGGGTGGTATTTTGAAAACTCTGCTCTGCGTGCTTCTAGCATTGATCATGTTAGTCATCATCTTGCCGTTGCTGTGGTTAGTCATCAAGGAGGCTGGTGGATTGTTTGGCATTTCGTTTGCCACTATGGGTAGTGATGTTGGTTACATTATATTTACTATAATTTGCATCCTCTTTATCATCTGGGGTATTGCAACTTGGAACAGTTAATATTTTTGTCATCATATTTTAGTAGTTGCGCACGAAACGAAGAAGTGTAAATAATTATGAAACAGAAAAAACAAAACTTTGATTGTTTATTAAAGAAAGCAGAACAAGGTGATTCCGAAGCTCAATTTGATGTGGCGTTTTGTTACGAACATGGTGAAGGTGTTGCCTATAATTACGAAGAAGCATTAAAATGGTATAAATTATCTTCGGAACAGGGAAATGAATATAGCCAATTTAGACTTGGTCTTTTTCATCATTATGGCTTTTACGTTATGAAAAATGATAAAGAGGCCGCAAAATGGTTTAAAATTTCGGCAGAACAAGGTAACTCTTCTGCACAATCTTATTTAGGATTATGTTACTATTATGGAAGTGGTGTAACACAAAACTACAAAGAAGCATTTAAATGGACAAAGATGTCCGCAGAACAAGAAAACGAAGATGGTCAGTTTCTTTTAGGTGAGTTGTACTTTTACGGACGTGGCATTAAAAGAAATGCGGAAGAAGCTATTTCTTGGATTAGAAAATCTGCTATGCAAGGGAATCCTGAGGCGCAATACAAATTATTCGAATGCTATCTCTACGGTAGAGGCACAGAAAAAAATATCGAAGAGGCAAAGAAATGGTTTGAAGCGTGTCATAGTGACTGGATAGGATTTCCTTGGGATGATGAAAAAAGTGCTGCAAAATGGTTTAGAAAATTGGCTAAACAAGGAGATCATCAAGCTCAGTATCATTTAGGGCTCTGTTATCTTTTGGGGTATGGTGTTGATAAAAATGTGGAAGAAGCTGTGAAATGGTTAGAGAAAGCAGCAAAGGAAGAATATGCTGATGCTCAAGAAGAATTGGATGATATAACAAATAATCAATCGCTTTCATCATATAATAATAATAGATAAAATATTGACAAAAGCAAAAATCCGAACAAGTATATTGACAAACTTTAGTCGATATGAACATTTCACAATCACAAATGACTCAAATAGATCCAGATTTAATCAGACAATATGAGCACAAATAAAAAAACAATATGCAAAAAGTATATAGAGCCAGATACTTGGACCATCATTACTGCTATGAATCGAGTCCTCGAATTGGCTGAGGATTCCCAACTTTCGGATGAGTTTTGGGAGAAATGCGAAAGTCCCCTGGAGTTCCTCCGAAGGGAACTAGGACTAACCAATATTCAAATAGTAGTGCTCGCCATTATGATTGAGATGGGAGAGGCCGTCTCGTGGAGGCGAATAGGCAACTATCTCAACTGTAGTAGGCTTTCCATCATGGTTTACTCTGAAGAGATTGAGGAATTAGTTGCCAAACGCTGGCTCGTTCGTAGAGGCGTTCGCGAGCCGGGTGGTTCTTTTCAGGGCTTTGGCCTGGTGTATGGTGTGGTTACTGCTCTTCGTCATAACAAGACTTTCATCCCTGAAAAGATAGATGGTCTTACTGAACAGCAATTTGTTGACAGGCTGGAAAACTTTGTAGATAAGAACATGAACTGTCATGATGCTGACTTCAAAGACATTGAAGAATGGATGCTTCTTCTGGTGAAAGCCAATCCACATCTTCCTCTCTGTGAAGCAATTCTTAAGTTTGACGACATCCACGTCCAGTCACTACTGATGATGATAGTGTTCGACTATGCCCAATGGGAAGGCACCGATGGTGAAGGCCTTACCATCCAAACAATCAAAGACATCTATCCAAATGATTATGATTCCTATGTTATAAGAGAAAAATTAAGAAAGGGGTGTCATCCTTTAATGAAGTGTGGATATATAGAACATAAATGTAATGATGGACAAGTCGATTCTGAGCGATATATGCTAACACGTGAAGCCAAGGCAGAATTACTCTCAGCATATAAGCCCAGCCATTCAAAGTGTCGTCGCAATGATCCTTATGACCGTTATCTTAGGAAACATACATCCATCAGGGAGAAATCACTATTCTTCAACCTCTCTGAGCAGCAGCAGATAGAGCGTCTTACCAATCTGCTCAGTACTGAGAATCTGCCATCTATTCAGCAGCGCCTTGAAGAACAGGGTATGCGTAAGGGATTTGCCTGTCTGTTTTATGGTGCACCTGGAACAGGGAAGACTGAGACGGTCTTACAGATAGCCCGTCAGACTGGACGAGATCTGATGCAAGTAGATATCGCTGGACTTCGTGACAAGTGGGTTGGAGAGAGCGAGAAGAACATCAAGGAGGTCTTTGCCCGTTATCGTGACCTGTGTAAGAACAGTGAGGTTATGCCAATCCTTTTCTTTAATGAGGCTGATGCTATCATCAATAAACGTACGGAGAACGCAGAACATTCCGTCGACAAGATGGATAATGCCATGCAGAATATCATCCTTCAGGAAATTGAAGACCTTGATGGCATTCTTATTGCTACTACGAACCTGACAAGTAATCTTGACAAGGCTTTTGAGCGCCGTTTTCTTTACAAGGTAGAGTTTCATAAGCCAAATACCGATGTTAAGACAAAGATTTGGCGCACTATGCTGAAAGACATTAGTGTTGACGATGCTCGTCAATTAGCCTCTAACTTCGACTTCTCAGGTGGTCAGATAGAGAACATTGCCCGCAAGCGCATTGTTGACTACATACTCTCTGGAAAGACTGCCTCTTTAGATGAAATAGAATCATATTGTCAGGCAGAACTTCTTGCAAACAAAAAGGAACGCAAGCATATCGCTGGTTTTGTGTCGTAAAATATCTGTGATTTAAATAAAAATTAGTATAAGAATAAATAAGTAGAACTATGGATTATTTTTTCTATTCAACGATTACAGTCGATCTCAATGAGATGATGCGTCAGTACAATGAGAACGCTACACCAACATGCGAAGTTAAGGTGACATACTCACAGCATGAATATGGTTCAGTTATAAAGAAGCAAGACATGTTTTTCATCAAAACAAATAGGTTATGAGCAACGAAGCATATGCAATCTACAATGAGTTGGACAGGGTTCTGACGTTTTACTATGATGAATTATTACTACATCGTAGCAAGGGTGGTATTTATATCTTTGACTCAATAGATAAAGTGGGTTGGAAAATTTGTGCAAAATCTATTGAGAAGGTGGTATTTGACGATTCTTTTGCTGAATATGATGGCGTTGAAAGTACGATGAAATGGTTTATGGATTGTACGAATCTTAAAGAGATCGTCGGAATCAATAATCTGAGAACTGACAATGTTGTGAATATGTCTGGCATGTTCTGGAATTGTTCATCATTGGTCAGTCTTGATTTAAGTTCTTTCAACACGGAGAAGGTACATTCTATGGGGTGGATGTTTTCTGGCTGCTCATCACTCTCCAAGCTCGATGTCAGTAGTTTCAATACTAAAAACGTTACGTTCATGGGAGATATGTTTTCATATTGCTTTTCTTTGCCCAAACTCGATTTGAGCAACTTCAATACAGAAAAAGTAGAGTATATGAGTAAAATGTTTTTCGGTTGCTTTATATTAGAAGACCTTAATATAAGTAGCTTTAATACTGATGATGTTAAAAGCATGAACGAGATGTTTAGGGGATGCCCTTTGCCAATGTATGTCGATTGGGTTGTTCCAGTATGTCATGAGAATTTACCCATGTACCACCCCCACTACAATCAAAAGAATGCTGTAGAAGTATATGACTTAAAGAAAGCAGTCTATGCCTTCTGTTGCGGAGTGGATGAAGAAGAGAAGCCGAGATTCAATGAGGATGCCATTATTCCTAAGTTTCTTCCCGTCTGGCAGGCATTCAAGAAGAGGGGTTTTCATTTCTACACATTCATGAAGAACAAGGAGTATGAACAGATAGAGGATGAAGAATTGCGTGTGGAGGTCCTTATGGGAGCCTGCTTCCCAATTCTAAAATTACCTATAGCCAAATTCATGACAGATTGGTTGAATGGTTATTTAGACTTCTTTATAAGATCTTCAAATGTAAAATGGCTTGAAACATGGGGAGCTGAAAATGGCATTATAACTGATAGTGTTGTGCTTCGTCACCTGTTCTTCTGCTCAACGGATAAGGACATTTGGAAGATGATGGCAGTTGGAGTTGGTGATATTGAGAGCCTATATAGATGGTATATGGGTATGCCTGATACTGCTATTGAGGAGGCAACGGGGATTCCTTGTTATTATGAAAAGGATGAAAAGAAGGCTGCAGAGTTTCTTGAATACTTGTTAAGTGATACAACTATAGCTACCGATAGTGTACGAAACGAAGCAATGAGATTAAAATCGATTTAGGAAATGAGACACCTATTATATATTATAATGTGGGCTGCTCTTATGATAGGCTGTGGGCATTCTGAAACGGACGAAAGTGAGTATAATGGTATTCCCTCTACGGCACAGAGTGTTGCTGAAAATGAAGAATATATCATATTCCTGAATAATGAGGATAGTGGAGACAGCATAGAAGGTTTAGGATCTATCAAACAGGTATCGTTGTGGACGTATGATAAGAGCAAGAAATCTGCAAAGATAGTCCTGCTGTCACATCCGCATACAGACGGAAAATGGTTTTCGATGGAACATAGTGTTATCATTCCGTTAGACTCAATACCGACAATCTCAAAAGTGACTATTCTTTCTTGGAGAGGTGAACCACTAAAACTATTGGTAGAAGGATGCTCAGACTATAGGAATGTAGAAAGTTTCATCATTGACATCAATTCTGACCACGCTATTTGTCTGCCAACAAATCGGGGATTAATTGGCATCAGTGAAGAAGACGGATTGCTCATCATGCAGAGTTATGCTTATTATAGTGAAGGTGGCCGTTACAATATCATAGAGGTCTATGATCAGCAAGGTAATCGCATAGCGTCAATGGATGCAAGAATGTCAATATTTGCCACTCAGAACAGAGACAGACTTTCCGCTCTAATCATTTTACATGAGAACTTAAGAAAAGTTTGCAAATTAACAAACATTAACGCCACTGGTCGTAGGTAATCGCCCTTATATAGAAGACCATCACACATATGGGCGATAATTCCTATCATATAAAACGCTATAGCCAGAAAAGGATATTAGAATTAGATGTGAATGCCATGCGTATAGATCTTTGTTGAAATGGTGATAATCTTCTTCTATTAGAAAGATGATACTCATCTTCCTCGGCGAGGATTTCTTATGAATCTACCTAATTATATAATCTAAGGTTCGCGCGTGTGTAATCGCTAAAAAAGTCTAAGACTTCACGTAAAAAAGGGATTGCTAAGAAAAAAAACTGTACCTTTGCATCATGTTAAGGTTTAAATAGTAGCTTTATGACTTTATTCGATCAGATTAGCGAGGACATCAAGTCTGCAATGAAAGCTCGCGACAAGGTGCGTTTGGAGACTCTACGCAACATTAAGAAAGTATTTCTGGAAGCAAAAACCGCTCCTGGAGCCAACGATACATTGGCTGATGCTGATGCATTGAAGATTATCTCAAAACTGGCCAAGCAGGGCAAGGAAACAGCAACGACCTACACACAAGCAGGGCGTCAAGACCTGGCTGATGCAGAGTTGGCACAGGTGGAGGTACTTGAGAGTTATTTGCCGAAACAACTTTCTCAAGAGGAGATAGAGGCAGAGGTGAAGAAGATCATTGCTGAGGTTGGAGCCACAAGTATGAAGGAGATGGGAAAGGTAATGGGCACAGCCAGCAAGCTGTTGGCAGGAAAGGCTGATGGCCGAGTCATCTCTGAGATTGTGAAGAAACTCTTGGCATAAACTTTTAATTCTGTGTCTAAAATTAATGGCACAATAATGGCACAAGGTGCCGTAACTCGCTGTGAATCAATACATCCTTTAAACTTCAACGAGGATGAATATTAATAGACAATAATGAGGTTTGAACATTCAAACCTCATTTTTTCTTTGTAACCATATCGTGAAAGTACTCCCAGATGAATACCATCGACATCGTGTCGAGTTCGCAATAGCGCAGCAGGGCTTGTCGCAGGGCGTCGTTCATACTTTCGCCCTCGCAGAACATCAGTTTGTTGTAAGCTGTCAAGGCGGCGCCTCCATTGGCCACTTCGAAGTCCTTTTCATCGGTGGATAGCTGTTCCATCTGGTCCATATCTTCTTCGCTCATGCCAATCAGCGCGCCTACCGAGTCTAGTTGGTGATATGGGCTTTCTACATGGCCGTTAGCATCCAACGTTATCCATGCTTTAGGTTGGCTGGCGCTGATATTACAACTTGGGATTACGGAGCCATAGATGGGCTGGCTGTACTTATCTTTCAAATATTGGCTGCTGTTCAGTACAGCTGGCAGAACTTGTTTGATACTATTGCTGCCGTGCATCTCGTCGAGCTGGTAGAAGTAGCGCTTGACCACCTGTAACAGATCTACCATATCGCGTGGCCCATCGTAAAGTTCGCCTTTCTTTTCGTCGTGATTGTGGGTGATGCTACGTATGAAGTCTATCAAATCACCTTTGTCAGGCTCATTGCTGTCTGCCAGTTGGCCAGCAATGGTACGAAGGATGCTGTTCTCGTGGGTGGCATAGCGGAAGATGGTGCCTTGGTCCTGCGATAACTGGCGACGTAGTTCGCGTACAAACTCGAAATTGGGGAACTTCTTTACGTCCTCGTTCAGATACTGGCCGGCATGCTCGATGCGTCCATCCTCGTAGATGATGTGGTGCGAGAACTGGAAAGCCACCTGTTCATAGGGCTTCCTACCTATATAATAAGGTAAGGCAACGGCTGTGGTCTCGAAGTCGATCATATGCGGTGGATAGTTCCACTTGGCCATTTCTTCGCGAAGTCCATCTACGTCCAGATAGATGTTGCCGTTTAGGTACTCTTTGAATCGGCTCAGGATGGCATCGTTCTTTGTCTCCAGACCTATCTGTAGCCACTTGCGCTGATAGAGGTCCAAACCGGGCTCTTGTGCTTTCTTGCTGTCAAAGGGTTTTATCTCATCTTCTGTCAAATCTTTCAGGAAATACTTACCCTCTGTTACCCAGTTACCTCGCTTTTGAAGACCAAAGCCGTTGAGCGAGGCTATGAGCGGAAACTCCCTGAGGTCTTTTTCCGTTACATATTGTGTCCAGCATTGGAGCTTCCCGTCTTTCTTGTTGTCGTCTGACGTGCTGTGAAACTCACACTTGAAGCACTTGCCGCCCAACATCGGTTTGCCAGGATAGGGCTGTCCTGAACAATAGTAAGATGCTGCCTTTTCAAGGAATGGCACAAAGCGCAAACCTTCGCAGGTGTAGTTCCCTGTTTTTTGAGGGTCTTGTTCTGATGTCTGTCCGTCAACGATACGATTGCACAGCTCGTCAACGTCGAAAGCTGTCAACACCTTCACCTTGCTTTTCTTTATCTTTTCACGAGCGCCCTTGACTATGATCGCCTCAGCACGTTCCTGCTCATTGCGTTGTATCTTAAACAGCTGGTTCAGCCCGTCAATGTCGGCTTTCCTACGCTTGTCGGCCATCATCAGACGTGCCTCGACGCAGAAATATCGATCAGGATGTTGCTCTTTGAGGGCCTTGCAAACCACGTATTTCTGGAAAGCCACATCGTATAGATAGGGACGGATGTCGCTAGCCACACAGCCCTTGGGCCTGCTGCCCTCGAAACTGTTTGTCTCTGGATTCCACGACTTAGCCTTCACCTCTATCAGTTCGATATGGTTGCCGTTCTTCTTCAGGATATCCACACGCACAAACAGATTATCGAAGCAGAAAGCCGCCTCAGCTATGTTCACCTGGTCGCGCTGCATCAGTTCCTGCGTACGTTGTAGTGATTCCTCGTGCCCCATGATGTCCTTCAGGTCACAATCGTCGGGCACATCGCAGTAGATCTTTGCCAGTTCACCCACCTGGAAACCGCCCTCAGCCAACGACTCTAAGAACTCGTCGTTGGCATTGGCGTTCTCATACTCATCAGGCCGTCCGTAATAATACAGTTTATGCGGACAATTCAGCGCAATCTTAAATGCCGATTTGGTCAGGTATTTCTTCTGTTCCATTATTTCTTATATTCTTTGGTCACAATGATACGCTCGGGCAGATTGTCCAGCAGATACTCTATCTTGTTATCTGTCAGGTAGTACCAGTCGTCAATGTCTGTTGGATACTCAAAGTGGATTTCCTTACGTTCTCGTTCGTGGTCTGGTTCGACGACAATTTCTAACAATCGCTTTTCGACAGCCTCCTTGATGCATCGGGCCTGGCGTGGGCATTGCTTCTCTAACCAAGGATAGAACTGCTGATTGAATGCGTCTTCGTCCAGTCCCTTCATCGGGCCGGCAATGGCACGGGCGTATGAATTAAGCAACCATGGGAACATGAAGTCAGGCAGATCTATTGTCATCTCATAAGAGAAATCATTCACCCACAAATCGAGATAGAGACTCTCCTTGATCTTGTACTCCCGGTTGTCATCGTCGTAGTAAACCAGTTCGCGATCGTCACCATTGTGCAGAATAGACAGCAAACCATCTTGGGTAAGCATCTCCTTAGGTGTGTCATTGCCCAGACGATCTCTTATATCATCGGCCAGGTCATCAAAAAAATTGTGATTCAGGGCTATGCTAATGCGCCCAAGCAGATCAGAATCTATCACCTTACGAGCAAAAATGCTATAAACGTTTGGGCGAGAAACATAAATCATATCGGCGAATACTCCAAGGGGTATGCCTTGGCGAATCACTTCCTTTCTAATCCGAAGTCCAATAGGTAATTCCATAAGCGTTGTTGTTTTAAATTATTTAGAATTGTTGCAAAAGTAATCAATAAATACCAATCTACCAAATTATTTTCAAGAAAAAGGAATAGGTTTGACTATTGCTTCAATGGTGTTGATGACTTTGGTTAGTTTGTCAACATCGTCAGGATTGTATTTGCGGTCTTGTTCCAGAATGGCTTTCAATCCCGTCAATGCATCGACAGGTTCCTCAAATGCCATCTTTTGCAAGTGTTCAGGTATTCTCTGGGGGAAATCTGGCAATGAAGCCTCGAGCAGATGATATAGGAACTTGTAGTATAGCATCATTCCCCAGTTGCCGCTTTCAACAGCAGCACTGTGCTGATTGCGTACCTGTATCAAAGGGAGGTTACGAAACAAATAGTCACTGATTTTTCTCTTTCTGTTGTCTTTTGTAGTAGGAAAGGTATACGCCATAATCTTAAATGTTTTAAAGGGTTCAACTTTTGTTTTCCGCTGCAAAGATACGACAAAAATAAATACCATCAAAACCAAAAGTGTCAATGTTTTGAACAAGTTAATAACCCTTCGTTATTCGTCAATAACGCACGCTTATTTCTTGAGTCAATCAGCTTTATTTGCGCTAATTGTTCCCTTACTGGGAATTATTTATTTCCAAAATGGGAACAAAACATTCCTATATTGGGAATAATCACTCATGCCTAATGTCATCAGTCAGAAATACCTAGGCATTAGCTCTCTAATTAGGATGCCCCATTGTTGTACAACAACGGAAAACTACGCCAAATCTTTGGCAGTTTAAAATATAGTTTGTACATTTGCAGCAGTAAAAAATAAGAGCAACATAATGGAACAAAATCAGAACAATTGTTTGAAAGGAATTGAATTTCTTAAAGAACTAGTAGACGATGATGTAATCAAGGATTCTATTGAACTCATTTTTAAATCGTATTTAAATGGAAACAATCAAGATGAGCTCAGTGAAGAAGATAAAATTCAATTGGAAAAGGATCTGTATATCCTAAATTGGATGTTTAAATCTAATAAGAATTCTGATATTGATTACAATCATTGGAAAAAACGCATAAATAATTTATCCGCTTTATATAAAGCTGGTGACAAATTATATACTTTAAGTGTATACGATATTGTGTCCAATATTGTAGAGAAAATATACGAGAGTAATAAAGATAATGAAAATATAAAGAATTATTACTGCGAAACTACAAAATTAGGAGAGGAATTGTACAAATATAACTTTCATCTACAGCAAAATGAAGTAAAACGACCCTCAATAAGAAAAGACTTATTACACAAATTAGACGGAATGGATGTTTTACGCTCCAAACTGGGCGATGAAGAATTCATAAAGTCAGCCATTGAAGGGTCTTTTTTCTTTAGTACAGAGCTAGTGAATGCTTCTACTAGTGAACTCAATAATGAATTCAATAAATCAATTGAAGAAGGAAATAAAATAAATAATACCACACTAGAAGAATACTTGAAGGAGAAGGGCATATCAATACCAGACAGAATTAATGATTTCATCGACAAGAAAATGGAAGAGATTTCTTCTGATAAAGAAAAAGACAGTCTCGAGAAAGTAAATAAGTTCATTAATTGCCTAACAAAGAAGTGTCTTGGGGACTACCTAAATAAGAAACTTTCAAATAAGGATGAAAAAGTAAAACAACTAAATGAATATAAAGCAGAATTAGTAAACAAATTATGTTATCTAAAGGCTCGCCAGACAATAAACACAAAGATTGTTAAGACAAGTGGGAAATTAAGCAAAGGAGATAAAGGTGTTTATGAAATAGGTGATAAGACCTTCAGAGTAGATATCGATATCGATGGAAATAGGTCTGTTCGTGAAAAGATTAAAAAAATGACAGGTGTTACAGTTTCTGAAGGGAAAGATTCTATTTTACAAAACACCATCATATCTCACGTATGGAGTCGTGCCTACGATCCGCGATATTTTACGAGTCTATGGAATATCGTACTTGTACCTGCATGGGCCAATAGCTTAATGGACAAAGAAGATGCTTTATCAGGAACTTTGGCCTCAAAAATGAGAGCGACATATATGCAAATATGCACTCAACTTTATAAAGAAGTTCTATTTCCATCAGAGCAAAATTCTGAAGATAAGGGACCATTATGCACATATCTGGAAGATTTCCCAGAAGTAAAAAATTTCGAAGACGCCATACTTGGGAAATATTCATTCAACATAATAAAAGGAGAAATGGGAAGAAAACAAACTAAACCAATATCTATTGTCACAGACACAAAAGAAATATGAAAAGTACAAAACAACCAACAATTATGAAACTCTTCCTTGCAGCCCTCTCCCTTCTGCTATCAATCACGCTGATATGTAGCCCATTGTACTTGGTCTACATTGGCTTCGTGGGTCCGAATATCAGCTTTTGGGTGAGGGTTGTGCTTGTGGTGATAGGGCTGGTGCTTTGCCGAGTGGTAAAGCCCATTTCTATCATCACGGGCAAGGATTGGAAGATATTCTAAAATCCAATCCTACGGACTTTCTTTTCCGATCGCTCTTAGTCGCTATGGGTAATGTTGTCAGGAATATTGACACGTAATCCTTTGATCATAAAATAATAGTTTGTACCTTTGCAGCGATAATAGAAACGTTTAACTTAAAAAACATTGGTATTATGGCAACAATTCTTATTGGTATCGACATTAATCAGCAGTGCACCGACCTCGATTTTGGAATAGATCTGCCCGATGATGTTATTGAACAGATTGAGTGTAAGTACAAAAAGGCCCTCGAAGAATCTGGAATGGATGATGATGATTTTGGTCCTACTTATTTTGAGCGACTGAAAAAAGAAGATAAGGAGTTAGCTGATAAAATTGAAGATGCAGCATGGGACACTTTATATTACTTGTTGGAGCATGATTACGAGGGTGATGATTATCGTGTTCATGCCATGGAAATAGTGGATGTACAGGACGAAGATGGGGACTGGTATCAGGATTATGCTATCGACAATAAATTTGATTTCGACCTGACAGATTTTCCAAGATATCATAATTACAACCCGTCAAATCACCAATAAAGCATGAGGCATACGGAGCTATACCGTATGAGGGGCACGATAAACAAAAATGCACAACGGAACTGACTCCGTTGTGCAATTTTCGTTTAGAAACCAACCCTCCGCACTTTATTTTCCAACCGTTCTTGGTCACAGTGGGTGATGAGCGATCGCAAGTCGTCGGCCTCGTCACCATGAAGGATGGTGTCGATGGCGTGGTGGCGGGCGATGTTTTCGATCTGACCACCGCTGAAGTCATAACGAGTGGCCAGCTGGCTGGCGGCATCGGCTGAGAGTGAGGGAATCATACTCTGCCAGATGTGCTGGCGGGCCTCTATGGTGGGCTTGTTGAACTTAATCTTATAAAGGAAACGACGCTCGAAGGCCTTATCCATGTTCTGCTCCAGATTGGTGGTGGCGATGAGGATGCCATCGAGGGTCTCCATCTCCTGCAGAATGATGTTCTGGATGCTGTTCTCCATCTTGTCCACACCCCGCTCCGCCATCTCCTGACGACGATTGATGATGGCATCAGCCTCGTTGAAAAGTAGGATAGGTGTCACTTCGCAATCTTTCACCTTGCTGCGATAGTCATCGAACAGCGCCTTAATGTTCTTCTCAGAATCGCCTACCCACTTGCTTTTAATTTCGCTGACGTTCACTTGCATGATGTCGCGACCCGTCTGTCGCGCCAACTGTAGAACGGTCTCAGTCTTACCAGTACCAGGTGAGCCATAAAACAGACAGGTGAATCCACAACGAAATCCCTTGTCTTGCAGGCGTTGGCGAATCTGCTGATAGTTGTCTTCGCTGAGCAAGCGACTGAGCTCATCAACCTGACGGCTGGTTGACTCGTCGTAGAACAGTTGGCGGGCGGTGATGTCGTCATAATGCTTGAGGCCACGACGCAGCTGATCATCGTTTGTAATTTTGATATCGAGTTCAGTTAAAAGCGCACGTTTCGCCATCATCGTCAAGCAGAATGCATTGCGATCGCCAAAGCCTCCATCGTGGGCAAATTCGATGAGACCTAACTGCTGCAGACGGTTCTTCTCCTTCTGCAATTGTTGACGGATGTTGCACCATAGACTTCGTGAGTCGAAAAGTCGGCCCAGCTGGGCCGTCGCGATATGCTCGTCGTGCAATAAAACAAACTGACATGCGATGAATAGCAGCACGATGCGATCGTTGAAGTTCAGGCCGTAACTATCTATTTGCTCTACAAAGTGCAGTTCGCTATTGCTGCTAAGTAGCGACTTGGTGCGGTTCATCAGTCCGTCGTAGGTCAGTTCGTGTTCGCTGCGCTGATCGAATATCTTATCCAACTCGTTGATAAGCTCCTCGCATGTCAGGCCTGCGAGTTGGTTCATCTCTGGCACCTCATTATTGTTCAGCGCCTCTAAAATATAATAAGGTATGCGATAGGAAGGACGACAACCGCTATGATTGCATACTATATAGCCGCGCTCTTCCAGCGCATCCATCTCTTTGAGGTAGGGTAGCAGGGTGATGGGCGTGCAGCGCAAGTGTCGTCCGAAATCTGTGACATCGATGTGCTGGTTGGCAAAGTCGCTGATTACCAGCGATAGCATCAGTGCCTGTTCGTTAGTGATCGAGAGGCGCTCGCTGACATAGTTGAGCGCCTCCTCTGCTTCGAGAAAGAATTCGCCGGTGAGTTCGCAATTCTCTGATAGTTCGATGATGGCTTTGATGGCAACCAATAGGGTAGGCTCTTTATCGCCAAACGTAAAACGTTCGATGCTGAGTGTTTCTCCGTCGTCGAAGGTTACTTCGGTTTCCTTGAATTCATACTTCTGGCCGTTTAGTGCGGCGATAATGCTGGGGTGAATGTTCTTTTCAATGTTCATAAGCATCCTTTCTTTAAATGTAACTTCATTTTTTTCGGATGCAAAGGTAATAGAAAAGGTTGGGATGGAATTTGAAAAAGTGTCAATCGTCTTGACAATGCCACATAGATGTCAATATTAAGCAGTTAAACAATGGTGTCCACGTCGTTTAAATGTGGACACCATAACTTTGTTTGATCTCGCTCATCACGAAGGTGCTTTCGATAGACGCCAGACTTTCAATCTCACCTAGTTTGTTCAGCACGAACTCCTGATATTGTTTCATGTCTGTCGCACGAACTTTCAGAAGATAATCATAATTACCAGAGGTGTTATAACATTCAGTCACCTCGGGTATTCTCATAATCCTACGTGTGAAGGCATCGGCAATCTCATGGTTAATCTGCTTCAGTTTCACCTTGCAATATACCTGTAGGCTCTGGTTCAGTTTCTCAGGGTCGAGGATCGCCACATATTTCTTGATGTAGCCTTGGCGCTCCAGTCGTTTCTGACGTTCGAATACAGGGGTAGGGGTCAGATGCACGGCATCTGCCAGTTCCTTGGTAGTTAACTTTGCATTCTTCTGCAGTGTTCTGAGTATCTGCAGGTCAATGTCGTCTAATGTTTCTGCCATAATATTAAGTGATTTTCTTATTTTGGTGGCAAATATAGGTATATTTTCTAAATTCTGCAAGCATTTTAGTGTTTTTTCGTAATTTTGGCTTCGCCGAAGTTACTTTGTCTCGGCATAAAAAAGATTAAAATCTTTTGTTCTGCTCTCGACTTTTTGTAACTTTGCGGTCAAGACCGCGAAGTTACTGTCACTCGGAAGAAAAAGAAAATGTGATTTTCTTTGTTCTTCCCTCGTTTTTTCGTAATTTTGCAGCCGATGAAGATTAAAAGACCTAAATAAGAATAATGATGAAGAAGACATTTCTTTGCCTGTTGGCTCTGGTGATGAGCAGTCAGGTGATTGTAGCTCAGAAGAGCATTGTGATCCTCTATGAGAACGACGTACATTGCGGCATCGACGGCTATACGAAGATGGCTGGTCTGCGCGATGCCATCGCGTCTCAGGATACGGCCTATGTCGGTGCCGTCTGTTGTGGCGACTTCCTGCAGGGCAACACCACGGGCGCCATCTCCAAGGGCCAGTACATCGCCGACATCATGAAACTGATGGACTACCACGCCATCACGCTGGGCAACCACGAGTTCGACTATGGCGTGCCTCGTCTGAGGGAGTTGCTCAAGCAGATTGACGCCCCCGTTGTCTGTGCCAATTTCTTTGAGGCAGGTGAGCAGTATCCCATCTATGCCCCCTACGTCATCCATCAGTATGGCGACAAGAAGGTGGCCTTTGTCGGCGCCTGCACTCCTGAGACGATGATCCTCGAGGGCTACTCCTTCTACGATACCAACGGCATCCAGCTTTACGACCTGAAGCCGAAAACCTTCTATGAGCTCATCCAGCAGGCAGTCGATGACGCCCGCAAGAATGGTGCCGACTATGTGGTGCTGCTCTCTCATGTGGGTGAGACGCCCCAGTCGATGGGTATCAGTTCGCATCTCCTCGTCAACAACACCCGTGGCATCGATGTTGTGCTCGACGGTCACTCCCATGAGATTTTTGAGGGCGTGAAGGTGAAGAACATCGACGGCCGTGAGATCACCGTCACCCAGACGGGCACTCAGTTCCTCAACGTCGGCAAACTCGTCATCACCCCCGACGGCCGTTTCATCACCGAGCTCGTCAAGAGCAAGGACAATAACCTCGAAAACGCGAAAGTCTCTGCCGTCACTAACGACATCAAACAGAAGGTGCAGGAGGTTACCTCCGAGAAGGTTGCCCACACCGACTACACCCTCGTGGTGAGTGACGAGAACGACCAGTGGATCGTACGCGGCCTGGAGACCAATGTCGGCGATCTCGTGGCCGATGCCTACCGCTATGCCCTGAAAGCCGACATCGGTATGGAGAACGGCGGTGGTATCCGTAATGACATCAATGCTGGCGATATCACCTATGGCGACATCATCGGCATGCTGCCCTATGACAACACCCTGCGCCGTATCATGGTCAGCGCCGAACAGCTGCAGACGATGCTCACCCGCTGTACGGCCCTCGTGCCTGTGCTCGACGGCAACTTCCCACAGGTCTCCGGCCTTCGATTTACCATCCACAGCAAGAGCCACACCGTGAGCGACATCGAGATCCTGCAGGAAGACGGCAGTTATGCCCCCATCGACATGCAGCGCACCTATAGCGTCGCCCTGACGGACTACAACCACAACAATGGCGGTTTCTTCGACTGCTTCAAGAAATGCGTCGTCCTTGAGGAGAGCACTTTGCGCTATTACGAGGCCCTCTCCAACTACCTGAAGACAGTCCTCGGCGGTACCACCGGTACCGCCTACGCCCAGCCCCAGGGGCGCATCAAGATCGTGGAAGACTAATTCCCCTGATAGCAGTCGTCGTGCTTATGAAAGATAATTCAGAAGAACGGTTCCCGTTAGTAGATGAGGCAGGGCAGGTGATTGGCTCTGCCACACGTGGAGAGTGTCATAACGGCTCCAAGCTGCTGCACCCTGTGGTGCATCTGCATGTGTTTAATTCAAAAGGTGAGGTGTATCTGCAGAAACGGCCTGAGTGGAAGGATATCCAACCAGGGAAGTGGGATACCAGCGTGGGTGGTCATCTCGATTATGGGGAGACCCCTGAGCAGGCACTCGTCAGAGAGGTCCGCGAGGAATTAGGTATCACGGACTTCCAGTCAGAGCGAAAGGGGATGTATGTGTTTGAGAGTCGTAGGGAGCGTGAGTTGGTCTATGTGAACACCACCATCTATGACGGTCCTATCAAGCCCTCGGCAGAAGAACTCGACGGCGGGAGATTCTGGACGATCGCTGAAATCAGGGAGGCGATGGGTCAGAATCTCCTGACGCCGAATTTCGAGAGTGAGTTTAAACGGTTCTTCCTTTAACGCTGGCTTTCGGCTTTTTCACGCTTAGCCTTGTAGCAACGGTCAATGAAGTCGATCTGCTCACGGTTAGGACGCATGATGAGTGAAGCACCATTGCTGAACTGCATCGTGGTGGGCTTCGATTCGTCGAAGGTAGGCCAGTATGCCAGTCCCTTACCATTGGGATTACCCGTCTTGGCGAAATTCACCCAGTACTGTTGGATAATCTCAGCCAATGCAGCCTCGGCAGGATATTTCTCGGGCTGGGTCAGGAATTGACCACCCAGATACATGACATCATCAGCATGGGCCACACCACGACGGCGCGGATCCTGTGAGAAACTCATCGTAGAGGGCTGGGCGAGGAAAGCAGCATAGGCACCGCTCTTACCTGTCTTAGCTTGCAGACTTACCCAGGCATAAGAGGGCCATGCAAAGCCCAGGTCGCGGAAGGCGTCACCAAATCCGTGCCATGCCTCATCGTCGGTGTTGCCAGGATAGTACTTCTTAGCCTCTTCAGCCCAATCGCCGAAGATACCAGCGATGGACTTCTGATAGTTCTCTACCGTCATGTTGGGAGGAGAGAAGAGGGCACCCTCGTCAGAGTTGGTCATTGCAATCACGGGTACATCATTATATTCGCCACGTTCGTAAAGACGATACTGGTCGTCAACAATCACGTAACCATCCACACAGGGCCAGAAACCTGCAAAGCCGACGTTACCGTCGCAAAGCGACATGGGATCCATCTGACGAAGCTGTTTGAGGTTCTTCTTCTTCAGATGCTTCTGGAAGTCCAGTCCCTGTTTCTCAGCACCTTTCTGTGAGGCATCCATACCAAAAGAACGGGGATTGTCGCTCCAAGGTGCGAACGAGCCGCCGCTCTGGCTGATGCAACGGTGGAAGAGACCCTTGGCCAACGGAGAGGCACAGAGGATGCTACAGCTGATGGCACCGGCACTCTCGCCGAAGATGGTCACATTAGAGGGATCACCGCCGAAGTTGGCGATGTTACGCTGTACCCACTGAAGGGCGAAGATCTGGTCGAGGATTCCATAGTTGCCAGAGTGACCTTCCTTGTTCTCCTTGGTGAGTTCGGGATGTGCCATGAAGCCAAGGGCACCTGTACGGTATTCTATGCTGACAATGACGACACCGCGCATGGCGAGGTGTTTCCAGAGGTCACCGCCATACCATTCCGTCTGGAAGCCACCACCATGGATCCACACCATGACAGGCAGACGGTCGTTGACAGAAGTGGCAGGTGTGGCAATACCTAGATAGAGGCAATCCTCACTCATCATGTCGGCCGTACGACCTGGACGTGTGGGCTGAGGGGGCATGGGACCAAACTGATCACAGACTCTTACGCCCTCCCAGGGCAGGGCGGGCTGCGGTGCCTTCCAGCGCAGGTTGCCAACGGGTGGGGCTGCATAAGGAATAGCTTTATACACTGCGAGCGTTTCCTCGAGGACTCCCTCAACATCGCCCGTCTCAACATGGGTTTTCAGGAGCGGCTGCTCCTGCGCATTCATCGCTGTAAAGACAGCGAAAACCACAAAAAGGGTTGAAATAAGTCTTTTCATCTTGATATAAGTTGGTAAGTTATTCATTTTTTGCAGTCGAAACTTGCATTCGACTGCAAAAGTACGACATTTTTCGTAAAATTGCAACTAAAAAAGGGCAAAAAGGTGGCTGTTTTGGAATAATATTCTTTGAGAAAGCCTTGAGAAAGCCTGTTTTGGAATATTCTTCTTTAAAATTTGTTGTTTTAGCTAAATCTTCTGTATTTCAATAAAAATTTGGTAGATCATTCTAAACGCCGTACCTTTGCCGTCGAATTCGAGATTCGACAGCGAGCTCAGGCGGCGCCTCAGCAATTCGAATACATTCGATTGCATTCGGCTTGCACTGACCTTGCACCTTAAAAGTAAAAAGGTAATAACATTAATTAAATAAAAGAAAGGATAAGATTATGAGTACAAAGAATTACAAGTTTGAGACTTTACAACTCCATGTAGGCCAGGAACAGGCTGACCCCGCTACCGACGCACGTGCGGTACCTATTTATCAGACCACGTCGTATGTGTTCCATAACTCTCAGCACGCTGCCGACCGTTTCGGTCTCCGCGATGCAGGTAATATCTATGGTCGTCTGACCAACTCCACGCAGGGTGTGTTCGAGGATCGTGTAGCTGCCCTTGAGGGTGGTGTAGCTGGTCTGGCTGTCGCCTCTGGTGCTGCGGCTATCACCTATGCGCTGCAGAACATTGTGCAGAACGGTGACCACATCGTCGCTGCTGACAACCTTTATGGCGGCTCCTATAACCTGATCACTCACACACTGGCTACGCAGGGCATCAGTAATACTATTATTAATGTGAACGACCTTGAGGCTCTTGAGGCTGCCATCCAACCTAACACCAAGGTGGTGTATGCCGAGACCTTCGGTAACCCGAATAGTGATGTGCTCGACCTCGAAGGTGTGGCTGCAGTGGCTCACAAGCACGGTATTCCGTTTATTGTGGATAACACCTTCGGCACACCGTATCTGATTCGTCCGTTGGAGCACGGTGCAGACATCGTGGTACACTCCGCTACGAAGTTCCTGGGTGGTCATGGTTCAAGTCTGGGTGGTGTCATCGTCGATGGTGGTAAGTTCGACTGGAAGCAGAACGATAAGTTCCCGACACTCTCTAAGCCCGATCCCTCGTATCACGGCATTGTTTTTGCTGACGCCGTCGGTGCTGCGGCTTACGTCACCCGCATCCGTGCCGTCATCTTGCGCGATACTGGTGCTGCCATCTCCCCATTCAATGCCTTCATCCTCTTGCAGGGTGTAGAGACCTTGAGTCTGCGTGTGGAGCGTCATGTGGAGAATGCCCTGAAGGTGGTCGATTTCCTTGCTAAGCATCCGAAGGTGGCTGCTGTGCATCATCCGGCTCTGGAGAGCCATCACGACCATCAGCTCTATCAGAAGTACTTCCCCAATGGTGGCGGTTCCATCTTCACCTTCGAAGTGAAGGGCGGTCAGGAAGAGGCCTGGAAGTTCATCGATGCCCTGCAGATCTTCTCACTGCTGGCGAATGTGGCCGACGTGAAGAGTCTGGTGATCCATCCTTATACCACCACGCACTCACAGCTCTCGCCTGAGGAACTGGCCGAGCAGCATATCACGCCTTCTACCGTGCGCCTATCAATAGGTACAGAACACATCGACGATATCATCGACGATCTCGCACAGGCACTAGATAAGATTTAAAGTTAAAAAAGTAATGGGTAATCTGTCAAACCTTACAAAAGATTTGGCAGATTGCTTTTAATTCTGTAACTTTGCCGACACAGTATGAGGAATTATATTATTGCAGATAATCAGGAATTGACGGCCTATGCACTGCAGAGTCTGCTGAAGCGTGATGAAGGAAGTGCCATCTTTCGTGCAGTGGATAGGTCAGGGCTGACAGAGTTGCTGAAGGAACACGAAGATGCTGTCGTGTTTCTGGACTATACCCTGTTTGACTTTGCCGACGAGGACCAATTGCTGATTGTGGCCGAGCGCTTCAGTCTGTCGGAGTGGATTCTCATCAGCGATGAACTGACACCTCAGTTCATTCGTCGTGTGGTTTACTCCTCCCATCAGTTCAGTTTGGTGTTCAAAGATGGTCCGATGAGTGAAATACGTGAGGCGCTGCAGTCTGTTAACCGCCATACCCGTTACCTCAGCCAGCGGGCATTGGAATCCATTATCTCCCAACAGCAGGACGAAGAGAAACCCGATATCCTGACGTCAACGGAAACAGAGATCATCAAAGCCATCGCCCTGGGCAAGACCACCAAGGAGATTGCTGCCGAACGCTTCTCAAGCGTCCACACCGTCACGACCCACCGCAAGAATATCTTCCGCAAACTGGGCATCAACACAGCCCACGAAGCAGTGAAATACGCCCTCCGTGCCGGCTTGATAGATCCTTCAGAATTCTATATCTAAAAGAATATTTTTGTTCGTCACGTCGGACTGTGAGTTCGCTAGTTACGGACTGCCAGTCCGAAGCCGTCGGACTGATGGTTATCATTAATTGAACGGAAGACAAATTTGATGAAGCAAACGCGCACCCTTGATGAAGTGAATGCGAGTCTTAGATGATTTTTGCGCGTTTTAGGGTTAACCTCACTTTGAGGATCGGAAACCCTTTGTAGAAAAGGATTGTGGCTAGTGAGATTGGAAGTTCTAACCTCACTTGAACCTCACTCTAACCTCACTTGAACCTCACTTTGCTTCATTGAAGTGTTAAAAACGTGTCTTTTTGGGGAAAAAGTTGCAAACCGCAAAATAATTTTTGTATCTTTGCAGGCCGAAAAAGAAAGGAAACAAGACTTAAGGAAAAGGAACTGTAAAATCTAACTTAAAAAATCTTTTTAATGGAACAAAATCTTCTTATTAACGGAGAGACTCTTGGAGCCTCTCAGGAGGGAATGCTCGCTACTGAGCTGTACCTCATTTCTCATTACCTATTCCGCCGAAACGTGCTGAACGGTAAGGTGGAGTATGCTGTGAAACCTGCGGCGGGACAAGAGCCTCTCTGGAAACCTTTGACACAAAGTGCTCTCAACAGTATCATCATCCGAGCTAAGCGTGAGTGTGTATGTGAGAACGGCTCACCGAAGTCGGACATTGTAGAGTATGTCAACTCCGACGAGATCGACTCCTTTGACCCTATCGCCGACTATCTGGAGCATCTGCCCAAATGGGATGGCGAGAATCATGTGGCAAATCTCTTCAATCGTCTGCCTGGGGTTGACTCAGAGTTGATGGGCTATCTGGCTACTTGGTTACGATCGGTGGTGGCTCACTGGCTCCAGATGGACACCGTTCACGGCAATGAATGCGTACCTACGCTGATTGGTGCTCAGGGCTGTGGTAAGACAACGTTCTTTGTGCGCCTGCTGCCTCCACATCTGCGTGCGTACTATCTGGATCATCTGAACCTGTCGAACAAGTTCGACAAGGAGATGGCTCTCACCAACAACTTGCTGGTAAACATCGATGAGTTGGAATCCATCCGTCCCAGTCAGCAAGCTTCGCTGAAGCAGACACTGAGTAAGAGTAAGGTAAATGGACGTCCGATCTATGGTGCCTCTCAAGAGGATCGGCCCTGTTATGCCTCGTTTGTGGCTACGACAAACAATCCCCATCCACTGACGGATGTCACTGGCTCTCGCCGATACATCTGCATGACGATCCCAGAGGGTAAGTACATCGACAATACGGGTGAGATTGACTATGATCAGTTATATGCGCAGGTGCTTTTTGAGTTGAGGGAGCAAAAGTCGCCCTATTGGTTCAACAACGATGAGGTGGCTCGTATCCAGCAGCTGAACCAGAATTATCTGGAACAGAAGGATATTGCCGACATCATCAGCATCTGCTTCCGTAAGCCGGAACCTGGAGAGTTGGCACAGTCGATGAATTGTGAACGACTCTTGGAGATTATCACCAAAGAGTATCCGACAGTCAAGGCTACTCACGGTACGAAGGTGTATCTTGGTAAAGCTATGCATACACTTGGTTTCGAGAGTACGGATTGTGGTCACGTGGCTCATTATAAGGTGATTCCCCTCAAGGCTTCGAGTAAACGAGAGCCATCAAGCATGCTTGAAATGGCCGAGCATGAGAAGGCTCGACAGAATGTCAAAGTTGCATGAGGTTGAAGTGAGGTTCAGGTGAGGTTCGAGTGAGGTTAAAATCACTCAACCTCACTTGCCTCCAGCCCTTTGTAGAAAGGATTTTTAGAAAGATGAGTGAGGTTAAATCAAAAAAAGAAATGAATCATGAGTATAGCAAAAGAATTGTTGATTAAAAAAGCTCAAGAAGGCTACACGGTATGTTATGTTGATGCCTGTCCTTTGCGAACCCAGTGCCTGCGATGGCAGGTTGGACCGCATGTGCCCAACACCCATAGCACCTACCGATGTGTCAATCCGCACTTCGAGGGTGTGGCATCTACTGAATGTCCGATGTATCGCAGCGATCAGAAGGTGCGTTTCGCCAGAGGTATGCTGCATATCTTCACGGGCGACATGCCTAAACGTGTGGAACCTGCGGTCCGCTATGGTGTGATTAAGAAAACCAACCGCACTTACTACTTTGAGTATCGCAATGGTTCGCGACTGATTCCGCCTGCTTTGCAAGAGGAAATCCGCAAACTGTTCCGCGACAATGGATGGACTGAAGAGGTAAAGTTTGACGGTTACATAGAGGATTACGATTGGTAAACCGTAGCGTCTTGAATCACTAATCCAGCGAGTGTAAAACCGAAGATGGCAGTGATATGAGCGAGTGAACCGTTTGTCTGAGGCTTGTTGAAGGGAGACGGTTCCTCGCCCTCATCTGTCGGGCAGCCACGATTTTCAAGTAGTTCATCGCTATAAACTACCTGGAACTTCTTCTCGGGAAATTGTCCGTGTTGCTTGACCTTCGGTCGAGCCTCTTCATGCTCGGAAGAGCTGATGCAAGCATCGCTTTTCTCTCGCTTACTCAGAGCCTTAAATTTCTTACGGAGGGCGCGTGCTAAGGGATCGCCTTCCACCTTCCAGAACTCCGTTACTTTAATGCGAGTTGGATCCATCTTCAGCGCAGCACCCATCGAAGAGAAAAACTTGGCTTTCGTGCGACAAGCCAGGAGGATGAGGGCTGCTTTATCTTTTAGCGAGTCGATAGCATCGATGATATAGTCGTAGCTGTTCAGGTCAAATTCCTCGGCAGTTTCCTGGGTAAAGATTTTCTGCAGCGAGTTAATCTCTGCTGATGGGTTAATGCTAAGCAGACGCTCTTTCAACGCCTCTACTTTCACCTGTCCCACGGTCTTCGTCGTTGCCATCAGTTGACGATTGATGTTGGTGATGCACACACGGTCAGAGTCGACAATCGTTAACTGTCGGATACCGCTGCGAATCAGGCTCTCAGCGCACCACGATCCTACGCCGCCCACGCCGAAGATGATCACCCGTTTCTGGGCTATCCGTTCCATCGCCTCCTCACCCAGCAATAACTCTGAGCGCCTGAATATTGCATCTTCTATTGCCATCGTCTTTCTTATTTCGTGGACAAAGGTACGAAATAAATCCCATATCGTACCATGAGTATGGTATTTTTATCGCTTTTTCTCGCTCCATCGTGCGAATTCTGCTAAAAAAGTGGTATCTTTGCAACCGTATTAAAGTGATTATCACCTTTGAAGCATAATAGGATGAAAGTAGGAATCATTGGAACGGGATGGATTGCCGAGAAGGCGGCTATCACCCTAAAAGGATTGGAAGGTTGCGAGGCCTACGCCGTGGGCTCACGTAAGCAGGAAACGGCAGCGGCTTTTGCTGCCAAGTGGAACATCAAAAAGGCGTACGGCTCTTACAGCGAACTTATCGCAGATAAGGACGTAGATCTCATATATGTCGGTACGCCACACTCTCACCACTATGATGTGACACGTGAGGCCATTCTGGCAGGCAAGCCCTGTCTTGTGGAGAAAGCGTTTATGGCCAATGCGAAACAGGCGCGGGACATTATCACTTTGGCTCATGAGCGGAACGTGTTCTTGGCCGAAGCTATATGGACGCGCTACCAGCCTGCCGTGGGCATTGTCAGAGGACTCATCGCCGACGGACGTATCGGACAGCCCCGTCTCATCACTGCCACCCTTGGTTATTCGATGGGTAACAAGCCGCGCATCATGCGACCAGACCTTTGTGGTGGAGCGTTACTCGACCTCGGCGTTTATGCGCTGAACTTTGTGCGCATGTTCTGCGATAGCGATATTGAAACGATCGACGGGCATTGCGTGAAGAGCACTACTGGCATGGACCTGACCAATGCCATCACGATCATCCTGAAAGACGGCATTCTGGCCAACATCCAATCATCGGCACAGTGCGTAGGCGACAACATCGGTGTCATCGCCGGTACCGAGGGTAACATCATCATCGACAACATCAACAATCCGCAGACGATAACCGTCAACGGGCCCGATCGTACATACGTTGAGACTATCCACGTACCCCAGCAGATCACTGGCTACGAATACCAGTACCTGGCTTGTCGGCAGGCACTCCTTGACGGACTGACAGAGCCGCGTGAGATGCCCCATGCCGAGACTCTTTACATCATGCAGCTTATGGACGACCTCCGTCGTAAATGGGGCGTCCACTATCCGATGGATGAAGAATAAATACACCCGATTTAAACAGGATAAAAAATGAAAGTAATTAGTACAATAAAGGCACCTGCTGCCATCGGCCCCTATAGTCAGGCTATCCAAGTAGGAAATCTCGTTTATACCTCTGGTCAGATTCCCATTGACCCTGCCACGGGAGTATTTGTAGAAGGAGGTATCAAGGAACAAACGCGTCAGTCGCTTAACAATATCAAAGCCATCCTTGAAGAAGCTGGGCTGACCTCGTCAAACGTGGTAAAGACCACCGTATTCATGGCTGACATGAATGACTTTGCCGACATGAATGCTGTCTATGCAGAGTTCTTCACTGAGCCTTATCCCGCCCGTTCTGCCGTAGCCGTCAAGACCTTGCCGAAAGGCGCATTGGTGGAGATTGAAGTGGTTGCTGAAATAGCATAACGATACGAACAAACAAAACTAAAAAGACATCATAATGAGTAAAAAGATTGTTTTAGTAACTGGTGCCAATAAGGGCATCGGTTTTGGGATTGCCAAGCACCTCGGCCTGAGTGGCTGGCAGGTGATTATCGGTGCACGTGATGAACAGCGCGCTACAAAAGCCATTGGTGAACTGAAAGCTCAGGGCATCGACGTATTAGGGTGGGTGAATATTGAGCTCAAAAACCTCGCTACTATCGAGCAAGCCGCTAAGGAGATCAATGATAAATACCCAGAACTGACGCTGCTCGTGAATAATGCCGGCATCCCTGGCGACATGAGTGTGGATAGCGAACATACGGAAATCAGCGTCATCCGTGAGACGCTTGATGTGAATTTCGTCGGCACCTTCGCCCTCACCAAGGCACTGATTCCGCTGATTGCCAAGAATCAGGGTCGTATCGCTAATGTGACTGTCCCGTCAGAGATCAGTCCATACTGGCATCCCCTGGCTTACGTTGCCAGCAAGGCTGCGCAGAATGCCATGATGGGTGTGATGGCTATTGAGTTCCAGCAGGCCAATACCCCTGTGGAGATTTTCTCCGTTCATCCAGGTCCTACCACCACTGATCTGAATGGCAATATGGCCCTTCCTGGTTTCCACGATATCGAGACTGTCGGGCAGAAGTTTGCCGAACTGATCAATGACGGTCTGAACCACCAAGGCGAGTTCATCGAACTCTATCCTATCGTAAAAGAGGACTGAAACGAACCTCTTACTGCTTTAAAATTGCCAGGAAACACACGGTTTTCTGGCGTTTTTCATGCAAATACCATGCTTGTGGTATATAGAATGACATATCGAAGGGATTGTGAGAGTGCGGAAATCGCCGTACCTTTGCACCGTCGAAAAGACATAAAAACAAAAATAACAATAACAATTAAAAAAAGAGATTATGAAACGAATGTGTAATATGCGAATGCAAGATTGCTGGTGTTGTAGCAGTATGATGGCTATGACAATGAAAGGAAGTGTATATATAATAAAAGGTGTAGAACAAACAAAACAAAAAGGATATGAAAAGAATAGCGTTTACAATAGCATTGGTTTTGAGCCTGGGACTGAACAACGTCTGGGCAGAAGGAAATGGAGTTAATAACACCAATAGTGGCGTGCGTACCATCAAGAGTCCGCGTTTCGCACGTCCGTTAGTTGAAAAATGGATAGAGGAATACGCCAAGACTGAGCCGGGTGTGGTATTCCAGATTGTAAAAGGCTCAGCAAATCAGGATAACATAGATCTGAATATTGTTTCAGACAATCAGGACAATAGTAATCAAGAATTTAGCCATATTGTTTATTTCGGAGAGACGGCCGTGCTGCCTATTATTGCACGTAGCTCTGAGGCAGCACGCCTGCTCGAAGGAAAGCACCTGAATGCGAAGAAACTGAAGCAACTCTTCTTCCTCAACGATGACTTTGAAGAGGAGGTGAAAAAGAACAAGACTTTCGAGACGATCATTATTTATAGCGGCAGCAATGCATCGTCAGTAGCCGCTTCATTTGCCCACAACTTCGGTGAGGAGAGTGCCAACTTCAGAGGAAAGCGTATCTCTGGCGATGATCTGTTCCTGAACACCGCCATCTCGAAGGATCCGCTAGGAGTCACTTTTAATGCCCTTTCAAACATCTTCGATCTGAAGAGCCGTCACTTGAAGAGTGACCTGTCGCTCGTGGGGCTCGACTTGAAGAAGGACTTGGAAAACAGTTTCAGCGACAATGGCACACTCGACGATGTGCTCAACATCCTTGAGAATGGCAAGCCTGCAGAGATAACTGTAGAAAAGGTAGGTATCAGATTTAACAATGCCGATGACGCCGTGAACCATTTCCTGCAGTGGGTACTGGAGAATGGTACTAAGTATAACCATGAATATGGCTTGCTGAATCTCGACAAGAAAGAGACAAATGCCCAGATTAACAAAGTACAGAGTGTATTGACCGCACTAAAATAATAAAATAGGATTAGACTTATGGTAAAAAGATTGTTTATTGCAACGCTTGTTGCAATCAGCCCCCTCTTGGCTGTTGCGCAAGGTCTGATCACAGGACACATCACCGATGTCCGCACAGGTGAACCGTTGATAGGAGCCTCGGTGATTGTAAAGAGTGAAAAGGGTAAGGGCGTCGTGACGGATATCGACGGCAACTTCTCCCTCCAGACGAAAGTGGAAGCCCCTTTGACCCTACGTGTGGAGTATGTAGGCTATCGTCCGCTTGATGTGGATGTCTATGACTTCGAGGAACCCGTGGAGATTAGTCTTGTGGATAACGCTAGTCGTCTGAATGAAGTGGTGATCGTAGGTTATGGTGCCCAGAAACGTTTGGAACTCACCAGTAGCATCTCCTCTGTAAACGAGGATATTCTGAAACAGCATAACACCTCTGTTGAGAGTGCCCTGCAGGGAGCTGTAGCTGGTCTGAATGTGACGACCACCAGTGGTCAGCCCGGCGCTGCCAGCATCATCCGTATTCGTGGCGGTAACTCTATTACTGGCGGCAATGAGCCCCTTTACGTCATCGACGGTCTGATTGTTTATAATGATGCCTCATCGAACCGTACCGGTGCCAAGGGCAGTGATGCCACACTCGATCCCCTGTCCTTCCTCAACCCCAGTGATATCGAGAGCATTGAGGTACTGAAAGATGTATCCGCCACAGCCATCTATGGTACCCGTGGTGCCAACGGTGTGATCATCATCACCACCAAGAAAGGTTCTCATGGTCGTAACACGCTCAGTTATAATGCCACCTTCGGATGGAGCAGCATCAGCAAGAAGTTGAATTATCTCGATGCTTGGCAGTGGACTGATATTTGGAACGAACTCTATCAGAAAGGTGAGATCGGTTATGGCTTGGATGCACCGACTCAGACCTACGACTGGCAGAGTGAGGCCCTGCGTACGGGATTCCAGCAGGAACATCAGATTTCGGCTACAGGTGGCGACGAGAAGTCGCGTTATAGTATCAGCGGCAGTTACAAGAGTCAGGATGGTATTGTGAAAGGTACAGGTCTGACACGTCTTGTCGGACGTGTGAACTACGAGCGTAACATTCTCAAGAACCTGTTGGTAGGAGTGACTGCCAATGCTGCCTATAATAAGGTGACAGGTGTAGATAACACCAACAGCATGTTTGCTCCCAACACCTGGTTTGCCGTCATCTCACATACACCTTACACCTCTATATATAATGCTGACGGCTCGTTCAACTATGATCCGACACCGACCAGTGTCGATATCTATAACGGCAAGGTGGGCAACCCCATCAGCGACCTGCTGAACACTGAGTCGGAGACTGAGAACACCCGTATCATCGGCAATGGATTCCTGGAGTGGGCTGTTATCCCCCAACTTAAACTAAAGGTCAGTCTGGGTGCCGACCTCTCCAAAACCCGTCAGAACTACTATGCCCCCTCATATACCACGGGCGGTATTGCCAACAGCGGATATACCTCTATAGGTCAGACGAAGACCAACACCTGGCAGACGGAATACACAGCGACTTATAGCAATGTGTTCAACCGTGTTCACTCGCTTACTGTGCTGGCAGGTTACACAGCACAGAAGACCGACCGCAGCAGTTTTGCTACCACAGCCTACGGCTTCAGTAACGATGCTACAGGCTATGACAATATCGGTGCTGCCAGCACGACATTGCCTTCATCGAGCAGTCATTACGTGTCGACGCTTCAGTCTTGGATCGGTCGTGTAAACTATAGTTACGATTCACGTTACAATGCCTCGATCACCTTCCGTGCCGACGGTAGCAGCCGTTTTGCCAAGGATCATCGTTGGGCACTGTTCCCCTCACTGGGTGCCTCGTGGAATATCGACCGTGAGAATTGGATCCATCTCGGCAAGAAGGTCGACTTCATCCAGTTGCGTGCTTCTATTGGTTCAGTGGGAAACCAGGAGATTGGTGACTATCAGTTCGCGGCCAACATTGAGCCTCGTACTGTGATCATCAATGGTCAGAAAGCCACCAGTTACATCATCGCCAACAAGTCGAATCCCGACCTGAAATGGGAGACAACCAGGTCATACAACATCGGCCTCAGCACGGGTTTCTTCAATAACCGTCTCACTGCCACGCTCGATGTTTACTATAAGAAGACCAGCGACCTGCTGCTTGATGTACCTGTAGAACAGGTAACTGGATTCTCGACGGTGCTGCGTAATGTGGGCTCAGTCACCAACAAGGGTTTTGAATTCGAAGTCGGTGGTGTGCTCATCGATAAGAAGGACCTGAAGTGGAACGTGAATGCCAATATCGCCCACAACAAGAACGAGGTGACCGACCTTGGCGATTCAGAGTATTTCGTCCCCACCTTCAATACTGCCACCCTGTCGTATATCAATCCGCTGATTGTGAAAGTAGGCGAACCGCTCGGCACCTTCTACGGCTATCGTTTCAAGGGCATTATTCAGTCGGATGAGGATCTGAGCCAACTGCC
>JAEEGK010003649.1_pt1 | contig 38215 bp, 25 predicted proteins | sample 8958771 | NCBI WGS metagenome assembly JAEEGK01 (sample SAMN16246547, study PRJNA631951) | gut metagenome | biome: gut microbiome; feature: rumen; material: SC-attached | host: Bos | place: Iran: Karaj | collected 2018-10
AAGAATTAAATACTTATTATTGTATTGAACTTAGGAATTATTCTCAAAATATTTATGGTTTATATGGTAATGTTTATCCTTTTTCTTATTATTCATTTACTATTAGACATTGTATAAATACAACTGAAAATAATAATTCTTGTTATTCATTAGATGATATTAAAAAAAAAATGGATCCTCCATATTTAGATGTAGTTTTTATTGATTTTACTATTAATTCACTTAAGAAAAAAGATGTCGAACAATTAATAATAAGAAAAGAAAGATATGAAATATCAACAACAATATATAAAAGAATTTGGTTATATTTTGATTATATTAAATATATAATTGATAATGGTTATATTTTTTCTATTAAAAATACTGAATATTTTCATAGTTATGATACAATTAAAACAGATTTTAATTTAAACATTGAAGCTAATGCAATGGCAACTTTAACTGTTTTAAATTCAATTAAACATTCAATTTATAATAAACAATATACTAAAGTTCAAGATTATTTGGCAATTATAGGAGGATCAATTAAAGTTATTACTTTATTATCTACTTTATTGAATTATTATAATTCACAAAATTCATATTATCTAAAAATTATTAAAGATTTTATTATTGAAAATAAACTATCTGAAAATTATATTATGCAAAAGCATAAATATAATCATAATATAACTAAAATGGTTAGTACTTATAAAGGTAAATCAAAAAATATTGTTGATTGGAATTCTATGGATAAAGAAAAAAATATAGATAATAACAATATAGTGAAAATAAAAAATAGTTTTGATAATAGTTATATAGATAAAATAAAAAATAATGTTGAAAATAGTATAGATATATTTTCAAGAAATAAAATGTTAATTAATGATAATCCTAATAAAAAAAATGTTCATAAAATTAAAAAATCATTTGCAATTGTTGAGAAATCAGTAAGTGCGAAATTTTTACCATCTTTTTTATCAAATAAAAAAACAACTAAAATTTTAAAAATGTATAAAGAATTTATAAATGATAGATTAAATGTTTTAAATATATTAAGAAAATTAGAAATAATTGATATATATAATTCAAAATATAAAAAAACAATATCAAATATTACAGAATTAAACGAGTCTTATAATAATATAAATAAGAATAGTAATTTTATTAATGGTTAATTTGATTATATTGTTATTATAATATAAAATAGATTTTAGTTAATTTATTTATATCTATTATTACAATAAATTGTTTTTATAATTAAAATATTAAATAATTTATATTATATTATATGCAAAATAAAGAAAAAGAATTTTATTCAAATCAAAAAAATTGGGATTTTTCAAAAATAAATTATACAATAGAAAAAATATCAAATTGGGATTTCTACAAAACAATATCAAATTATTCAAATTCATCATCATTATGTTTAGATTTAGGAACAGGAGGAGGAGAAAATTTGTTAAAATATTACCCTGAAGTAGGTTATATAATTGCAACAGATAATTCAGAAGAAATGTTAAAAACTGCAAAAAACAATTTAAAAAATTATCCAAATAAAAGAGTCAAATTTATTCTTTGTGATAATCTTAATTTAAATTTTCCAAATGAAATGTTTGATTTAATTTCTGCAAGACATACTTCAATTAATTATCAATTAAATTATAATCTTTTAGTTAAAGGAGGAGTTTTAGTAATTGAAGGTGTTGATACAAAAGATTGTTTTGAATTAAAAGAAATATTTAATAGAGGGCAAGATTTTAATTCGAAGGAAATTTTATCTAAAAGCGAATATGAAAATTTATTAAATGTTGGTTTTCAAAAAGTTGAATTAATCAATGATCCATTTAATGAATATTATAAAAGTAAAAATGATTTATTAGATTTATTAAAGAAAACTCCTATTATTAATGACTTTGAAAATAATAAAGAAATTGAAGATGATTTATTAGAGAAATATATTAACAAATTTACTTGTGATAAAGGAATTAAATTAAAAAGAGAATATTATGGTATTTTGGCAATTAAATAATTAATTAACTTATAAAGAATTTCAAATAAAAAATTAAAAATAAAAGTATTTATTATTTATAAATAACAACTTAGCTATAAACAATTTAAATTTGAATATTTATTTTTTATATATTTTAAAATATGTTTAATTTATATAAGTGTATTAAATATTTAAATCATCTATTAAATCAACTTTTTTACCTTTCACAGGAATGTCAATCGTATTAATTGCTGGAACATTATTTGACATTATTTCTAAAGTATTAAAATTTCCCTTTATCATATCAATTTCTGCTTTTGAATATTCATTCTTTTTAGAATTAACAAACAAATCATTTTCACCATTTTTCATTCTATAAATAACCACAATCAATATTAATAAAATAAATAATATTATTATGATAATTAAATATTCTTTTTTAAATAATATATCTATTATATTATTTTTTTCATTATCATTAGTTATATTCATATATTTATTAGTAATATTATTTTGATTATCATTTTCATTTTCATTTTTATTTTCAATATCAGTATTATTAATATAACTTAAATAATTACAATTTGATTTAACAATTCCTACTTTTGATTCACTTTTATCAAAAATAAAATCATAATTTTGCATCCAAGTACTTCCAAAAGTGAATTTATCTGTTTCTTCAATATTAAAACCTAAACAAAATCCTTTTTCTCTTTTAGTAGAAACATTAAAATAATAATTTCTAGGTTCCCAAATAAAATCATACTCTTCATTAATATTAAAACTTATATTAGGCATAATATTATCAAGAGCAAATTCTAAATCATTATTATTTTTAAAATAATAACAATTACCTAATTCTTCATCTCTTTTTAATTTACCACATTTTTTAGTTTTATCACAAATATTTTTAAATTCTTCATAAATTATTTCTCCAATTTCATTTGGAAAACAAGAAATAGTAGTTCCAGAATCAATAATTGAAGAATATTTATTTGAATAATTATTTTTTTTATTAATTTCAATAACTTTACTATTTATTTTAACATTTATTAAATTAATTGTATAAAAACCATCATTATATAATTTTAAATATGTAATATTATTATTATAATGTGCTTCATTTAAAATTTCACCAATTGAAAAATAGCCTCCATCTTTGCCTAAACATAAAGAAAACATATTTTTAGGAATGATTTTTAACTTATATAAAACAGAAGTAAATGAATTTTCTGTATTTTGAAGCCCCATAATTCCATCTGCTAATTGAGATTTAAATAAATGATTTTCTGAATTAGTACATCCAATAGGAAAATAAAAAAAATTATCTGTTTTATATTTATCACCAAATTTAATTTTTTCATATATAAACTTTCCTTTAATAGTAGAACCTTCAGAAAAACTTATATTAAAATCACAATCATCTTTATCATTATAACATGAATTTTTTACTAAAGAACATTTTTGATCATTACATTTTATAATATTATCTTTATTAATTTCATATAAACCATTTTCATGTTTACCACAATTTTCACATAAATTACAAGGTGAAGTTGTTACTGAACTTCCTGTGTCTAATATATATGATTGTTTTTTTTCTTTTTCTCCTATATATAAATATGTATAATAATAATTTAATTTATCTGGATTTCCATATATTGATGATGGAGAATATAATTTTCTAAATGATATTATGTTTAATTTTGTTGTTTGAAGTTGAAATGTTATTGTTTTGATTATTTTAAGAAGATGAGTTATTATTATTAAATATACTTTTATTGACATTTTTAAAAAGGAAAAATATTAATTTTTTTTAATATTTATGTTATTATTAAATAAAATTTTTATTGACATTTTTAAAAAGGAAAAATATTAATTTTTTTATATGATATTTATGTTATTATTATTATTTTTTATTAAAAATGATTTCCTTAATTAAAATCAGATTAATTCATATTGGAAAAAATCCTATAAAATACTTTTTTAATTATTGCATATTAGGAATTATATTATTCTTTATTTCAATAAAGTTAAAACCATTAAAAATAAATAAAAAGATTGAAGAAACTCTTTTTAAATGTGATTTTTCATATAATGAAGAAACCATTACAAAAAATCAAAGACCATCTATATATAATAAATTATATGCATTGATATCAAATAACAAAACAATAGCTGAATATTTTAAGATGAATTCAAAAATATCAAATGCAAAGATTTATGATAATGAAGAGAAAATGAAATATGAAATTCAATATACTAACCTAACAGAAAAATATAATTTTGCATTGAATATAGAATATAATAATAATAATTATTATAAATTTAAAATTAGAAGTGATCTTTTTACAATTGATAAAAGTTTAGTAGATGTTAATAGTCCTTTAGATATTACTATTGATACATTATATGGTTCAAATACTGTAATTGATATTAAAATTATAAACATTATTCATTTTTTATTATACCAGTCTGAGATATATTTAAATAGTAAAACTTTGAAAATTCATAATTGCTTTTTAATTACTCCTAATTATAATAAATTTGCCGAAAAAAAATTAAAGTTTTATAAGAGTATTTTACCTTTTTTAATATGCTTTATTTATTTATTTTTTTTTATTTCTTTTTTTTTTGAAATTATTGATGAAAAGGAAAAGAAAATTGAGTTATTTTTGAAAAAAAAAGGATTTAATGTTTTTCATTTATATAGTTCTTGGTTAATATTTTATCTGATTGTAACTTCTTTTTCATTTTATTTTATATATCATATTTTAAAACATTTAGTTTTAGTTGATACTCCAAAAATTGATTTAATTTTATCACAATTTTATTTCAATTTATGTATTTTTGGAATGATATTTTTTGTTTATCAATTTACTTGCTCAATATTAATGGGACAAATTATTTCTTTTATATTATTAATTTTAATTGTATTTTCAGGATTATATATTAATTCTCATGATACTTGTTCAAAATATTTTTTTATTTTTTTCCCTTTTAATAATGAAATTGAAATTATTCAAATTTTTTTTATGAAAGAAAATTATTACAAACAAATTAAAGATTTAAATGACATTAGATATCATAATTTAACATTAAATCAATCATTTAAATATTTTAAAATTAGTATCATATTTTACTTTATTTTAGGTATTTTAATTGATTATATAAAAAATAATTTTTTCATATTTTTATATTTTTTGAGACATAAAAAAATAAACTATACTAACAAAATAACTGAAGATATTTCTTTTAATAATCAAAATTTAACAGAAAATGAAAATAATAATAAAAAGAATATATTAAAAATCCAGAAAATAACTAAAAAATATGAGAATGAAATTATTAAAGATTTGGATTGTAATTTATATTCAGGAGAAATATTTTGTTTAATAGGTAGAAATGGTTCAGGAAAATCAACATTATTAAAATTAATATCAGGAATTGAAATTGTAGATAATGGTGATATATTATATAATAATCAATCATTATATAATTATCAATCATTAAAATCATTTTTATTTATTAAATCATTTTTAAATAATATTGGATTTTATTCACAAGATGATATTTTATTTGATGATTTATCAGTAGAAAGTTATTTATCTTATTTATGTGATATTAAAGGAAATATTGTGAATAAAAAAGATATTAATAATATGTTAGATTTATTAGATTTAACAGATAAAAAATATTATTTTTGTAATACTTTATCATATGGTCAAAAGAAATCTTTATTAATTGGATTAACTTTATTAGGAAATGAAAATATTATTTTATTAGATGAACCAACTAAAGGAATTGATAATTCAATTAAAAAAAAAATTTGGGATTATATTAAATTTCTTAAGAAAGATAAGATAATATTAATTACTACTAATGATATGGAAGAAGCTGAATATTTAAGTGATAAAATAGGAATTTTAAATGATGGAAAAATTTTTTATTCAGGTACTAGTTCTGATTTAAAAGAACAATTTTCTTGTGGATTTAATTTAAATTTAATTTTAAATTCTAAAAAATTCAAAAATGAAAATAAACAAAATATAATAAATGAATTTTTAAAATATTATGAAAATTTAAAAGTTAAAATATCATCCAGAAATTATATTTCAATAACATTTAATGCATTAAATGATAATACAAATAAAATTTTTGAATATATTGAAAATGTAAAAGAACAATTTGGAATAATTGATTATAATATTTCAACAACTTCTTTAGAAGATGTTTTCTTAAAAGTAAATAAAAATAATGATATTATAATTGAAAATGATTTAATTGATTTAAATAATATAAATATAAAAAGAAATGAATCAAATACTCAATTAAAACAATGTGGAATAAATTTATTGACATATTTATTAAATATAATTAAATGTTATGACACCTTTTTTATTCAATTATTATCATTTATATTTTTACCATTAATATTTTTATTATTTAATACTCCTACACCAGATAAATTACAATATTTTGATTTAAAAAGAACTTTAACATCAAATCCGATTTATGTAAATAATGAAATTACTAAAAAATATCTTGAAAATTCTTCTTTAATAATAGAAAATAATTTAAAATTAAAATATAATTATTTTAATTCAAAACCGAATTTCTCAGAAAAGAAAGAAAAGAATATTATAATAAGTTTTGCTAATAATTTTATTAATGAATCAAAATTAAATAATGAAAAATTAGTTATTTATATGAATAATTCACAAAATGATATTGTTGATTTTTATTTCCTTTATCAAATTAGAAAATATTATATAAGAGATATTGCTAATTCTTGGATATATTCTGCATTTTTAAAAAATGAATATAATATAAATGCTTCAATATTTGATGAATATGGAGCTATGCCTCATTTTATTGTACTTTTACCAAAAAAAAATGTAACTTCTTTTAAATTTTTACAAAGTGATGAAGAAAAAAAAAAAAAAGAAGAAGAAGAGAAAAAAAAAAAATATGATTATACACTTATATTTGGGTTTATTGGCTTTTTATTATTATATGGAGGATATTCTTTTAATACTTTAGTCAAAGATAAAGAAAATTATATTTGTAATTATATTAAATTTACAGGAGGAAATATAATTTATTATTGGCTTTATATACTTATTTTTGATATAATTAAATATATTATTTTTTATCTTTTGTTTGTCATTTATATTAAAAAAAACTTTATTGCATATGCGAAGTTTCTTGTGTTATTAAGAATCTATATTATGGCAGTAATTCCATATACTTATTTTTTAGCATCAATTACAAATAAAATGGAACAAAATATTAAAACTTATTATATTATTTTTTTTAGTATTTTTTTAATTGGAACTTCAATAATTGTATCAGATGTTTATAATTATTTTTTAGAAAATCAATATGATAAATTTATCAAGTATTTTTTTGTAAAAAAATTTTCTACAATATTTAATTATATTCCCATTACAAGTTTGATATTTGCAAATATAAGAATAATTGCTTCTGATAAATTTGTTGAACTTGGAAAAGATTTGGAAAAATATAAGACTCCACCTTATACTGAATTCTTTGATTCACATTATAATAATCTTATTATTTTAGTTATTATATACTCAATATTATTTTTAATTCTGGAATCTAATATATTAAATATAATATATTCATTGATAATTAATAAAATTTTTATTAATCATAAAAACTATCAAACTAATAATGATAATTCCTTATTGAATAATAATGATATAAATAAAAAGAAAAATTATAATTTAATTTCTTCAATTAATGAAGATGATATTAATAATGAAGAAACATCAGAAAAGGAAAAGTTAGAATCTTTAATAGTTGATAATTCAAATAATATTAAAAATATTTATGAAGAAGAACAAATTAATAAAATGAAAAATAATTTATTTTTATCTACTAAAATATTTAATTTATCAAAAACTTATTTTTTTTGTTGTAATAAAAATATAAATATTATTAACAATTTATATTTTGGATTAGAGAAAAATGAAAATTTAGGAATATTAGGAAATAATGGTTCAGGTAAAACAACATTATTTAACATAATAATAAAAGAAATTCAATATGATAATGGAGAAATTGAATTGTTTAATTCTTCAAATTCATATTCTTTAAAAAAAATAATTGGATATTGTCCTCATGAAAATATACTAATTGATTATTTTACAGTTAAATATTTATTAATGTATTTCATATCAATTAAAAATTCTAATTATTCAATTGATCAATTATCTAAAACATTAAGTTTAGAAAAATATATGAATTATTATTGTAAAAATTTATCTGATGGAAATAAGAAAAAATTAACTTTTTTAATTTCTATTTTGAATTATCCTAAAATTTTACTATTAGATGATTGTACAAATGGAATTGATCCTCAGAGTAAAATTGAATTATTGAATAATATAATTGAAATTTCTAATAATAATAATAATGTTATTTTATCAACTAATTCTTTAATTGAAAGTGAAATTATTTGTGATAATATTTCAATATTAAAAAATGGTACTTTTGATTGTTTTGGAAATTATGAAAATTTGAAGAAAATATTTGTATTTAAATTATATATTAAATTTAAGAAAATAATTGAATTTGAACAAAAAGAACATAAAAATTTAAATGATTTAAATATTGAAGGAATAAATATTTTATCTATAATGGATAATAATACTGAAATTAGATTTTATTATGATTATTTATATGATGTTATTCAAACTATTTCCCCTAAATGTTATAAAATTTCTATGAATGAAACGAGGAATGATTATTCATTTGTATTAATTCTTGATATTAAAAAAAATCAACAAGGAGAATTATTTAATCAATTATTAAATATTAAAAAAGATAATGATTGGATAAATGAAATTTATATTAGAAGAGATTTTTAAAAAATTATTTTTATTAGTGATATTATTTAAGAATTAAAAACTAATTATTTAAATTAGGATTATTAAATTAAAAAATATTAATTTTAATTTAATTTATTTATTTTTAAATTTCCATAAATTTTTTATAAATTTTAAATTATTCAACCATAATTTAATAAAATTATTTATATATTTTTTATTTTTTATTTAAATTATAGAATATATAAAAATATATAAATTTTTTAATCATCAAATCTTATAAAATCAGGATAATAAAATAAAAACCACTTTATATCATTAAAAAAAATTCTTAAATCTTCACATGAATTAATTAAGACCCCAATAGTTAATTCACTAGAAATTTCACTAATATTTAAAAGATAAATATCTTTTACAGAATAACTTTGAATATCACTTAAATCACTTTTGATTGAAGTTTGATTTAAATGAGGATCAACATATAATAATTCATCACCACTTAATCCAATAAAATAAAAAGCTTTATTCTCTTTTCCACTAACAAAACCAATATTATGATGTAAATTTGTAAATAATTTAGGAATAACTTTTATATAATCAGGATGAATTTTTTCTAATCCTAATCTAAAAGAAATAAAAATTATTCCTGCTTTTTTAAAAATATATTTCTTATCATCTTTATATAAAATATTTTCTATTTGAATTTCATTTTTTGTTATCATTTCATTAAAACAATTTTGACAAACTGAATTTTTTTTATCATCTTTATTTAATTTATTAATCTGATTACTATTATTGCAATCACAAACTATTTCAGAACATAAAATATCAAAAATTTCTTGTTTTTTAATTGTACCACATTCAAAATGAATAATTTCAAGATCATCAAAAAATATATTATTAATTTCCTTAAAAGCTTTTATCATATTAATATCAGAAGTATATTTTCCTGCACATTTTGCAACTTTACAAATAGTTTGTATTGAATAAGGAGCAATTACTTCACTTAATCCAGTATATTTTTTATCTTCTATACATAATTTTGAATATTCTTTCCAAAAAAATTGATAATCATTATGTGAAATAAGATTTTGAATAGGTACATTATTATCAAGAAAAAAGACTAAAACTTTTTTTCTAATTTCATTTAAATTTTCAATTTCTAAATCAATAATATTTTCCCAATAAATATATTTTTTTCTTTCAATTAAAGCTTTAGAAAGCATCATTTGACATGAACGAATCATACAACCCCATCCACAATCAGTTGTATAATTTCCACTTCCTGTTAAATTTAAATTTGTAAAATCACTTCTATATGACATATAAAAAAATGTTAATATATAATGATAAAAAAATTTTATTTGTTCTTTTGGTATTATTAAATCAAAAAGTATTAATGGAGTATTAAAATTTTTATCATCAAATTTTTTATTTTTGTTAAAGTAATTATAATAAAATGTTGATGCTAATGATGTTAATGAACTTTTTATTGAAAAATTATTTTTTGGATTTAATACTGCAGAAGTACGGATTAATTCTTTTTTTTTTTCTTCTGATTTTATTTTCTTAAATAAATCCATGTCAATTATTGTAAATCCACTATATTCATTTGTTTTTTCATTTTCTTTTGAATTTAATTTTTTATTATCTTTTATTTCTTTTATATTTTTATCATTTAATACATTTTTATTAGGTTTTTTTATATCTTCAAAATCATCAAAAAAAGATGAAACTTTTTTTTCATTCATATTCATTTAAAAATAAAATTAAAAAAACTAAATAAAAATTAAAAAATTAAAAATCCCTTCTTTTAAAAATAGTATTTTATTAAATATCAAAAAAAAATACTAAAACATAAAAATTTGAATCTAAGCAATTAAACAAGGTCTACTTGGTCTAAAAACTTTTCTAAAAGCAGGAGAAGGTCTAATTCTTTTATGTAAAAGAGGGAATTTCATATCATGTTTCATAATTTGTTTAATATAATTTCTCTTAGCTTCATGTTCAACATTTCCTTTAATAATAGTAGTCCTAACAATAACTAAACTTTCCCTTTGTGCTTTATGTCTTCCAACCATTTCACTAGTTAATTGATCAACTGCACCATTTAAAGAAGTTGATCTAAATTCTTTATATAAATTATGATAACCAAATTTTGATTTGTATGTACATACAATTCCATATGTTTTTACTTTAGATGGATCTCTATCAAAAATTTCGTGACATGCTAAAATATCACCTGATGCTTTTTTAACTTTGTCTAGTTTTTTCATGAAATACCAAAATTTACTCTTTGCACGTACTGGATCATCTGCAAATATACGCATTTTGTATATTTTTGGATTTGGGTTTTTATCTGTTGGAGTATGTCTACCTACTACTAAATAATGATGGATGTTATGCTCTTTTTGATGAGTCTTTACCATTTTAATATCTAAATGAATATTAAATTATTTTTTAATTTTTTATTTTATTTTTTTTATTTTTTAATTTTTTTTATTTTTTTTATTGTGTTTAAAAGTGGTTGATTAAAATAATTATTATCTTAATAGAAAAATGTCTCGTCCAGAAAATTCACTTCCAGCAGAAATTGTAAAAAAAATATATATAAAAAAAATAGTTTTATTCTGATAAAGAAGCACTTCGTTATACACAAAAGTAAAATACAAAATATTAAAAAAAAATAAAAAATTTATAGTTCCCATGTAATGAAAACTCAAATAGATTTAACAGAACGTTGTTTAGAAATTTTAGCAATTCCTCCAGAAAAAGAATGTTTAATCCTTGATATAGGATGTGGTTCAGGTTTAAGTGGTTCAGTCCTTTCAGAACATGGTCATACTTGGATAGGTCTTGATATAAGTAAATCAATGTTAAAAATAGCAAAAGAAAATTCAGTAGAAGGTGATTTATTAAATGTTGATTTAGGACAAGGATTTTCTTTTCGTCCAGGAACAATTGATTATGCAATTAGTGTTTCTGCTATTCAATGGCTTTGTATTGCTGAAAAATCTAGTTATAATCCTTATAAAAGATTAAAAAATTTTTTCTCTTCTTTATATAAATGCCTTGTTATTGGAGCAAGATGTGCTTTTCAATTCTATCCTGATAATCCACAACAAATTGAATTAATTACTAAAAGTGCTATTGAAAGTGGATTTAGTGGTGGAGTTGTTGTTGATTTCCCACATTCTACTAAAATGAAAAAATATTATTTATTTTTACAAGCAGGATATACTAAAGAAAGTATTGATGAGGTTATGAAAAATATTCCTAAACTTGATTTAGATGATGAGAAAGAAGATGTTGTTGATAATATACAACAAAGAAGGAAAAGAAAAAGAGAAAAGTATCATGAAAGTGTTTATAAATCTAGAAATTGGATTTTAAAGAAAAAAGAAAGGGAAAGGAATAAAGGGAGAGATGTTAGACCTGATACAAGATATACTGGTAGAAGAAGAAAATTAAAAGCAATATAAAATATAGAGAAATATATATTTTATTATTATTTTTATAATTCAAATAATTTTATTTATTTATTTTTTAACTCATAAATTAAAAATAAATATTAAAAAATAATAGTAAAAATTCAAATAAAAAAAATTAAAATATAAATTGTAGAATATAACAAAATACAATTATTTATAAAAACATAAAAAAAATGGCAGACAAACCTAAAGACTCAAACTCTGATCCAAAAAAAGAAGAATCCAAATTAAAAAAGACAGGAGCAGATGAGGAAGATATAGAAATCCTAAAAAAATATGGTAAAGGTCCATATACAGAAAAAATAAAAAAAATAGAAGAAGATGTAGAAAAACTAACAAAAAATATAAATACCTTATGTGGGATTCGTGAAAGTGAAACAGGATTAGCTCTTCCATCTAATTGGGTAATTACTCAAGATAATAGAGCATTAGGAGAAGATTCTTTAATGGTAGGTCGTATAACAAAAATATTAGATAAAGATACAGACCACACAAGATATATAATTCATATAAGACAAAATGCAAAATACGTAGTTGACTTAAATGATCAATTATCACCAACTGATGTAGAAGAAGGAATGAGAGTAGGTGTAGATAAGAAAAAATATCGTATTAGTTTACCTTTACCTCCAAAAATAGATCCAAGTGTTTCTTTAATGACAGTTGAAGAAAGACCAGATGTTACTTATAATGATATAGGTGGTTATAAAGAACAAATTGAGCAATTAAGAGAAGTATTAGAATTACCTTTATTAAATCCTCAAACATTCGAAAAATTAGGTATTGATCCACCAAAAGGAGTTTTATTATATGGACCACCAGGTACAGGGAAAACATTAACAGCACGTGCAGTAGCAAATAGAACAGATGCATGTTTTATTAGAATTTCAGGATGTGAATTAGTACAAAAATATATAGGAGAAGGTGCACGTTTAGTAAGAGAATTATTCCAAATGGCACGTACTAAAAAAGCTTCAATAATATTTTTTGATGAAATTGATTCAATTGGTGGTGTAAGAAGTGATGATCCAGAACATGGTGATACTGAAGTACAAAGAACAATGTTAGAAATTATAAATCAATTAGATGGTTTTGATGCTAGAGGTAATATTAAAGTATTAATGGCTACTAATAGACCAGATGTTCTTGATCCAGCTTTAATTAGACCAGGAAGAATTGATAGAAGAATTGAATATGCTTTACCTGATTTAGAAGGAAGAGTTCAAATTTTTAAAATTCAAGCTAGGACTATGAGTGTTGAAAAAGATGTTAGATTTGAATTACTTGCTAGATTAACTCCAAATTGTACTGGTGCTGATATTAGAGCTGTTTGTATTGAAGCTGGAATGTTTGCTATTAGAGCTAGAAGAAAAAGTATTACTGAAAAAGATTTGTTGGATTCTATTGAGAAAGTTATTAAAGGATATTCTAAGTTTTCTGCAAATAAAAAATATCTTATTTTCAATTAAGTTATTATTTTTAGTTTTTTGGAATATTTGTATTTTTTTTTTGAAATGTTTTGTTTTTTTATGATATTAATTAATTTTTAAAGTCTATTAAATTAGATTTAAGAAATTTTTTTAATTTTTAAATTTTAATTTTATAATTTTTATGAATAGGGAAAATTTAAATGAAATAAATTTAGATCTTATTGGAGAAGATATAAAAAATAATTTAAATGATGAAAATTTAAGAATGATGGATGAACAATTGGAAAATTATTTAGATGACAATAATAATGAAAATATAATAGATAATAGAAATTATAATAATGATGATGAATACAAATATGAAAATGAGAATGAAAATCATGAGAATTATAATGATAATTTTAATTATAATTATAATGAAATGAATAATAATGAAGAATTAGAAGGAATTGATTTATTAAATAATCAATTAAAGTATTTAAATGATATGTTAACTGAAAAAACAGAAGAAATTGAAAATTTAAATAATGAAAAAAAAGAATTAAATGAACAATTACTTCAAATTCAAGAAGAGCAAATATTAAAAGATAATGAAATATCATCTTTACAATTACAATTACAAAATAAAGATGAGGAAATAAAAACAATAAAAAAAGAAAAAGAAAATTTAGAAATTGAAAATAAGAATTTGAATAATAAAATAAAATTAAATGATAATGTAAAAGAAATGTTATTTCAAAATAATAATATTACTTCATCAAATAAAGAAATTAAACAAAATGACTTTTTAAAAATTCAATATGATTTAAATTTAAAATTATCTGAATTACAATGTAAATTAGATGAATCAGAAGAAAAAACTTTAAAAGTAGAATTTGATAATCGTACATTAAAAAATCAAATTGATTCTTTAAAAGAAGATAAAGAAAATGAAATTAAATTATTAGAAAAAATTCAAAATAAAGAAAAAGAAACTTATAATAAAACAATTGAAAATTTAAAAAAACAATTAAATGAATTGAATAGTAAATTAAATGAAAAAAATTTAGAAAATAATTTTGAAGATAATAATAAAGTAGCTAATAATAAATTATTATCTCAAATTCAAGATTATGAAAAAAAATTAAGAAAATTAAATGATGAAAATTTTAATTTAAGAAAAGAAAATCAAAAATTAAAAAATCAAATTGGAGAATTAAATATAATAAATGGAGGAAAAGATGAAGTAATAAATAAATTAAAAACAGATTATGAAAATACAATAAATGAATTAAAAGAACAAAATTATCAACAAAATCAGAATTATGATGATGAAACAATTAATACAATAAATACATTAACTGCTGAAAATGAAAGATTAACCAGAGAAAATGAACAATTTAAAGCAAATTATGCAGAAATTAATAATTATGCTATTGATTCTAATCAATTATATAATCAAAAGAAACAAGAATTTGAAATGACTATTGAAAACAAAAATAAAAAATTAAAAGAATATAAGCAAAAAATTGCTTCTTTAAAAATTAAAATTAATGAATTATATAATGAATTAAAAGAATCTAATAATTTTAATAATAATACAAATAATTATTTTAATTATAATGTAAATAATAGTATTAGTAATAATAATAATATTAATAGTAATAAGAATATTAATAATAATAGAGTTAATACATATGAATCAAATTCTGATAGAGGAGAAAATAAAGACATTAATAAAATACGTAGTAAACATAATTCTAAATCAAAAAATAAAGGAAACTCTTCTAAAAATTTAGATATAAGTCATAATAGTAAAAATAATTCTTCAGTTATTCTTCATTTTGATAATAATGAAGATAACGAACAATTAAAATTTTTAGAAAAATACAAGCAAACATTATCAAGAGTAGATGACGATTTAAAAAAATTTGGAGTAACAATATATAACAAATAAAAAAAATAAAATTAAATAAATTATCTTCCTAAAAAAATAAAATATTATAAACTAACATATTAAAAAAAAATAAAAATTTAATAATTTAAAATGGCAACTCTTGAACGTCCAAAACAAACTCAAAATACAAGATATGAAATACCTCAAAGTGAATATATATGGGATGCACCATATTTAGAAAAAACTCAAATATTTCCTTCATTTGTAAAATAAAAAAAAACTAAAATTAACTTTTTTTAAAAAAATAGAAAATAGCACCAGATTATCCAACACTTCAAATGAGAAAAGATTTCACAAATAAATATTTAGAAAGATCAATTCGTCCAGATGAATATACAAAAAAAATTGATTGTACAGATTTTATAAAATATGATGGAAACAATTTATGGAAAAGTTCATATGATGTAATGACACAACATGTTCCAAAAATTGAAGATAATAATGAAAAAAATGAAATTTCTCCAATTTTATTAAAAAGACAACAAGAAGCTGAAAAAAAAGAATATTATGATCCTTTAAAAAGATATGCTCAAAGAGCAGAAGATGAAGGAAGTCATATTGAAAGAAATCCACTTAATAATCATAAATTAATTATGAATAGTTATTTTCCTATGAGTAGATTAATTGGTTCTTATTGGGATAAAATTGATCGTTGTTCATATTTTCAAAATAAATATGATAAGATTGATTTTGATCCTGAACAAAGAGAAAGTGGTTATACTACTAATTTAAGAAATAATATTGATTTTAGTAGAATGTTTCCTGGACAAAAAGGTAGTAATACTGATACTGAGTATAGAGTTAATTTCTGGAAGGAAAAAGGTTTTCAATGGAGAAGATTAACTGAGGAAAAGAAAAATTAAGGTAATTTTTAGGATATTTAATATTTGGTTTTTTATTTTTATTTTTGAATTTTAATATTGATTTGAAATATTTGTTTTTTTTATATTTTTTTTTGTCTTTTTTTTCTTTTTTTGATTAGCTGTCTGTTATTTTTTTATTATTTATTTATTTTTAAAAAAATGAAAAATATTTTATATAATATCATTTAGGATAAATATTTATTTATTTAATGTAAAAATGAATTATTCTTATTGTAAATATTAATATAATAAAATGCAAAGAAAAATATATAATTGTTAAATTATATATATATTTTTTTTGTATATTTATAACTAGTGAAATTTAATATTCATCATTAGCAACTATTAACTCTTAATTTCCTTTTTTTCTATATTATCTTTTATATCCTTTTTTCCATTTATCTTTTCAGGTTTTTGTAATACTTTAAGCATTAAATGCTTAAATTCTTCAAATGATATTAATCCATCACCATTTAAATCAATTTCTTTAATAATTTCATTAATTACATTTTTCCCAGTTTCTTCCTCAATTAATCCCAAAGCACCTTTAATTTCATCAGCAGATAATTCATGAGAACCATCTTTATCAAAAGAATTAAAAGCAATTCTCAAATTTTCATCAGTTAACAATTCTTCTAAATTAATAGTAGCTGCTATAAATTCTTCATATTCAATTGCATCATTTTTATCAGCATCAACATTACTCATAATTTTATTAAATTCATTATCACTAATTTTTTTCTTTCCAGAATATTTTAGAAAACCTTGTTTAATTTCATTATAACTTAAAGTACCATTATTATCTGTATCTAATTCTCTAAAAATATCTCTTAATTCTTTAACAGAATCACTAGAACATAAATGATGAACTAAAAAAGCAATTGTAGCTCTTTGTATTTTTTGTCTAGCATTAAATTTTCTTAAATTTTCAAATGGAACAGCAGAAATATGACTCATAACTTCTTTAGTAAGTGGAATATGAGTATTTGTATTTTTAAATTTTAAAAATTTTTTAAACCATTCATGTTTTAAAGCATCTTCTGCACTTATTCTATTTTCTGGTGAATATGTTAACATTTTATTAATTAAATCTTTAGCTTCATTTGATATTATTTCCCATGTTTCACCATCTAAACTATATTTACCAATTTTTACTTTTTGTAATATTGATTGATCATCAAAACCATCAAATGGAGGAGTACCAGATAATAACATATATAATATAACACCAAGTGACCATATATCACATTCATATCCATATGATTTTTTTAAAACTTCAGGTGCAATATAATATGGTGTCCCTATTTTCATACTTAAATGTTGATTATTTTTTATAAAATTAGATGTACCAAAATCTATTAATTTAATTGATAAATCTTCACTTGATTTACTTTCTAACATTATATTCTCTGGTTTAATATCTCTATGAACAATACCTTTTGAATGCATATAACATACTGCACTTAGTAATTGTTGCATTATTATTGCTGCATGCTTTTCTTTAAAATTTTTTAATTTGTTTATTTGTTCATATAATTCTCCTCCTTCTGCAAATTCCATTATCACATAATAATTTAAGTCATCTACATAATATTCAAATATTTTTATTATGTTTGGGTGATCTAAATTCATTAACATTTCTATTTCTTTTAAAAATTGCTTTTTATCATCTTGGAAGTTAATTGAATCTTTTTTTACAACTTTCATTGCACGGATTTGATTCATTATTATATTTTCAACTTTATATACTTTACCAAATGCTCCACTTCCAATTGTTGATATTATTTTATATTTTTTGAGAGTAAACCAGTGTTTGCAACAATTAAATTATTATGATATAATTTTATATCTGTTTCATTAGTTATTAATGGACGATGTTCTTTTGTTTTTTCTGATGATATAACTTGAGGTGTATGTGAACAAACTCCTCCCATATATTTTTATTTTTAAAAATAATTTATTTCAGCAAAAATGAAAAATGATAAGTTATGAGATTTATATTTTTATATTTATATCTATTTATTAGTATAAACTAAAATTATTTAAGAGGAATAAAAATTATATTTATATATATATAAATGATATAATGAATATAAATAAAATTAGAATATTTTATATTATTAAAAATATATAAAATAACGTTAATTTTTATTATTAATTTAAAAAAAATTTATTTAAATATCAAAATTAAATTCCCAATAAACAATATAATTAAATAAAAATAAAATTAAAATAAAAATAAATAAAAAAAACCCTTTTTATTTATTTTTAATAAATAATAGGAAATTATTGATTAACAATATTCCCTTCTTTATAAACAACTGGAAAAGTATCAACACCATCAGAAAACATTCCTTCACCATCCATTAAATTATTATGAAAAACCCCATCCCATTTAGAACCATCTTTCCAATATAATACTCCCTTTCCTTCTCTTAATCCATTAACCCATTCTCCAACATATTTTTCTCCTGTATTATAATAATAAGTTCCTTCACCTTCTCTTAAATCTTTATTATAATCACCTTCATAAATTAATTTCCCTTTATCATTAAATAATTTCCCAAATTTTCCTCTTTCATCTTCTTCCCAATAACCAATCCAAATATAATCTTTATTTTCTCCTGTTTTAAATATATAACCTCCTCTTCCTTCTTTACTTCCATAATTTCCTTCTCCAACATAAATTCCTTCATCAGTTTCAATTTCCATAAATTCTAAATCTTCTTGATCTTCTCCTGGTTTCATTTTATTTATTTCTTCCATTATTATTGGATATTTTTCTTTTAGTTTATCATACCAACTTTTCATATGATCTATACTTGGATATTCTATATTATTTAAAAATGTTTCTTTTGATGGTGTTTCATAATCAAATATTGTTTCTGTTTTTTCTGTATCATTTGACATAAATAATTCTGGTTTTATTCTATTTTCTTCAACTGGTTTTTCACCTTCTCTACATTCATATTGTTTTCCTTTTGGATTTAATTTTAAACATGTATCTCCATAAAAATTTTTTTTAATTGCTAATATTGAACTCATACTTTTAGGTCCTAATGAACATGTAAATGTTTCTTTATCATTATATGGTGGGAGTAATATAACATTTTGAATATCTTTTGTGTCACATTCTACTATTTGATATAATGTTCCTTTTGGATTTATACTTATACGATATGCAATACCACTTCCTCTAAATGAATTTCCTGTTTCATAATATACTTCATCTTCTTTAATTTGATCTTTTGCTTCATGTTTAACTCCACCACAAATTATTTCAGAAAGGATAAGAAAATCTTTATCATTACCCATTTCTTTAATATGTATAGGAACATTACTTACAAATCTAATTTTATATGAAGGATTACCACTTTTAGGTTCATCAGATATATTATTTGGACGATAAGCCCATACAACATAATATCCAACTCTTAAATTTCTAGTTTTCATTGCATCACCATTTGAATTATAATCGGCAAAAACATGCTTAATAATATAATCTTTAGGATCATATTCAGCAATAATTAAACTAGTAGGTTGAGATCTATTAATATTTTCAGGATGAAAAATAGTAGATTCACCAAAAATATTAATTGATACCATTCCCTCCTTTTCAACATATAAATTATATATTTTAGGTGTATCAATATCATCCTTTATATCATATGATTTTACTTTACCATTAGCTATTATATGACAAATATCTGTTTTCATAAATAATTCTTTTAAATCTTCAATTGTTATCCATGATAAACCATCATCATCAGTATCAAAAAAAGCTTTATTTAAAACTTGTTTTTTAACATCATCAGACCAAAAATCACTTGTCAAAGAACATTCCCCATTATAAGGAGCATCTCCAGGGAAAAAAGTTTTAATAACACATAATTTTTTTTTGTTAATTTCTTGAGCATGTAAAATAACATAACCATGATTTTTATTTAAACCTTTTTCTTCAATATTATTATCACCTTTACTAAAAGCAATAACTAAACTATTATTTTTACAAACACTATAAATAACTTCCCATAAATGATTAAGAGTATTTTCACTATGAATTAAATCTTCAGTAGAAAATCCAGTAAAAGTTCTAAAAATATCTTTTGGCCAACCTAAAATAATATTACCATATCCTCCACAAACTTTGGCATATGCTTTTTCTAATAAAATTGCCCATAAACCAAATTTTTGTGTTCTTAAAAAAAAAGGTATATTTGTTCCTTTAATAACAGGAAAATAATCATCTAATAATACAATTTGAAATTCTCCATCTATAAATAATATTAATTTAATTAATGATGTATGTTCATTATATTCTTTAGTTATAAATATTTGATTAATTAATCCTGGTAAATTACATAATGAAGAAAGTGTACTTAGAAAATATGTATTTGTTACTTTTCCACGATAAATTTCATCAAATGTACAAGTTTCTTCAAAAATTGTTGGTTTTGGAAATATTTCTGTTGCTCTTTTCCATTCTATTTCTTCTGGTTTTAAATATTTTTTTATTGTTTCTTCTTTTGTTGGATCTAAATATTCATTTGATGAATTTGTTCCTAAAAATGAATTGTCATTTGGTGGAAAAATATCATCTGTAAATTTTCCTGATAATGGCTCTTTTTGATCTTTGTATACTTTTGTTATTTTTGATATGTCAAATAAAGATGTTGACTTTGGGATTGGGGTTTTTTCCATTTTTTATAATTTGATTTATAAAAGTTTTGTTTTTAAAGGAATTATTAATTAAATAATATTATTAATATTTAAAGTTTAATTTATTTGACTTAAATGTTTCATAAAATGATAATGTAGACAAAAATAATAATAAATTATAATTTAAATTTTAAAGTTTATTTCTAATATTAATTTAAAAAGATTAATAATCAAAATCAACAATAAATTCACAATAATTAAATATTTTTTTTCCAATTAAAGAAATAAACCTTTTAAAATTATTTCTAATCATATCTTTATAATTATCAATAATAAAATTATCAATAAACAAATTCAAATTAATTCTTTTTCCTTTAAATTTAACATCAATATTATTAGTAATATAGTTAATTTCATCATTATTAAACTGAACAAAATCTTCTCTTGTTTTTTCATTACTCAATTTATGACATTTATTATCTTTAATAATATCTTTGACATCATCTAAATATACAAAATTCAAAGTAAAAATATCTAAAATTTCAGTAGGATGATATTCACCTTTATATCTCATTTTTTGACAATTATCAATATAAAATCCCATAACATAATATTTAAAATTACTATCAATTAAATCATGAAATGATTTAACATATTCAATTTCTTTAACTGCAGTAACAATTCCTAAATCTAAAAAAGAATAAAAAGGATCATAATATAAATAAACAGAACTTAATGAAGTTGGTAAAATATCCCAAACTCCAATTGCAATTATTTTATTATCTATTTTATGAATAAAATTATATGTTCCATATTTTGAAGGATAAATTTCTGGATTTTTTGTTTTTTGATTTAAATCTTTTGGGAGTTTTATACTATTTTCTTTACTTATTAAATTTGATTCTCCCCATGCTCTATTATATCTTTCGATTGTACATTCTTCTTCTTTGTCTTTATGAACTGCCATTTGATATTTTTTATATATTTCTATTTTTTCTGGTGTACCTTCATAATGAGATGTTAATTCAAATGTATATGTGTGTTTTATTCCTTTTGGTTCTTTTTCTTTTTTTTTTTCTTCTTTTTTATCTTTATAATTTTCATTGTAAAAATTATTATATTCATTTTTATTTTTTATTGTAAAATTAATATGAGATGTTTTATCACATAATGTAATTTCATATTTATCTTCTATTGAACTATATTTATTTAAAAATATTGTATATATATCTTTTTTTATTTTTGAAATTTCACTTTCTTCAACTTTATTTTTTTTTAATTGATTAAAAATAATAATAATAATATTAGTTGAATAATCACCATTTTTTCTATTTTGATTTCTAACTATTTGATTTTTAGGTAGATTAATCTTATATTTACTTAAATAATTCTTTAATTCATCTCCTTTAATAAAATTTTCAAACACATTTTGTAATTCTTTTAAATAAATATCATCAACAATTTTTTTTTCTTCTTTAACATCATCATCTTTAATTAATTTATTATCTTTATCAAAATAACCATTTAAATATTTTTCAAATCTTTTCATAACTTTTCTTTGTTCTTTATTCATTTTATATTTTTCAACATTTAATCTACAAGTATATGATTTACAACAAGATTTAAATAAATTAGGTTTATATGTATAATCACCACATCTTCTCCAACCTGAAAACATCATATATTCATATATTTCAACTGGATAATAATTTGTAGAAAAACCAAATGAAAAAGATGTATCTTTTTTTTTTCCTGTTTCTGAATCTTTACAATATCCACATGAATGACCTTTATCATCTGAGTTTAATGCTACTACATTTATTAGTAGTTTATTTTTGTTTTGATCCATTTAAATAAAATAGTTATTATTATTAAATTAATAATTAATTATTTTTTTCATAAAATCAAAAAAAATAATATTTTTTAAATTTTAATTTTTAAGTATAAAATATAGAACAAATGTTGCGACAATTATCATTTACTCCTAAATATAGAAGAAAAAAAATAAATGAAATAAATATAAAAAATATATCCACAAATAGGAAAATAAGTATAGAAAAAAATGATTATATAAATAATTCCAATTTATATCAAAAAATAAATCCAGAATCAAATTCAAAAAGAAAAATTAATTATCCAGATAATAAAACTTTAAAAAGATCTCAAAGTTCAAAAACTTATATATCTAGTAATTTAAGTACAGGAATTAGTAGTCCAAAAATTCAAAATAGTAAAAATGAACTTTCAAATATTACTTCTATAAATAGTAACGATGATATTAAATTGTTATCTATAAATTCAAATAATTTTCAATCTTATAAAATTTATAAAAATGATAATAAAGATAAAAGAAATAATTCTTTTGTTTTAAATAATTTAAATAAAACTAGTTTAAAAAAAAAATTTGTTAATCAATTTTTAAAATGTATATGTTATGATAATTTAAATCAAAGAATAACTGAAAGAGAAATTAATGAAGCAAAAGATGATTTAGATACTAATTTATCAATTTTATCTAATTGGATTGATGATATTAATAATAAAGGCTTTAGAAGAAATGAATCATTAATTTTTGATAAGAAGAAAAAAATAAGTAAAATTTCTGAGAAATTAAATTATATAAATTCTGAATTAAGTCGTTCAAAAAGAAATATGGATAAAGCATATGTTATAAATGGTAAAATATTAAATGAAAATATTGAAATAAAAAAAATATATAAATCAATAAGTTCAGAAAAAAATAAATATACAAATGAAATTAATAAAATAAAAAAAGAAATAGAAAAAATTCCTGAAAAAATAAAAAATTTAAAAAGAGAAACAATTTTAATTGGAGGTGAAAGTATTAGCTTAAATAATCAAATTAAATATTCTGAATTAGAAATTCAAAAATTAAATAATTTAATTTCTGAAAAATTAAAAGAAATTGAAAAAATAGGAACAATGAAAAATATTATTGATAAAGGAATTAAATCTACCAAATTTAAAATAAATGATAAAATGAGGAATTCTTCTAATTTTATGATTGATGTAAGTGATCTTGTAACTAATAACAATTTATTTGATAGTAAATAATTAATTTTTTTATGAATAAATTTTAATATTAATTGGGATATGTTATATAGAAAAAAAAATTTAAAAAATATAATTTCTTAATTTTGGAAAAAAATTAATCAAAATAAAAAAAAAAATTTTCCAAATATTTATATTTTAAAATATGTAAAGAAGAAAAAATAACTCTTTATTTTTTTTTATTATATTCATTAATAGATTTTAATAATTCATTAATCTTAGAATTACAATCTTCTAAACTACTATCATAATTATCATTTAACCATTTATTCGTTTTATTATAAATATTCTGCATTTTTTGAATTTCATTTCTACTAAATTTTGAACCAGAATCATTACTATTAATACTTTTTCTTAATTCTTCATTTAAACTAACAATTTTTTCTTTAGCTACAATAATTTTAGTTTTTTCTTTTTCTTTTTCTTTAAATTCTTGAGCATGTGATCTAAAAGTTTTCATATCTTCTTCAGTATATAATTTCGATTTTTCAATTGTAATTGGAGGTTCACTTACAATATCATTTGTCATTGCTGTTACTTTTATAATTGAATCTTTATCAATTTCAATTTTAATTTTAATAATATTTTCTTCTTTTTTTTTCTTTTCTTCAACACTAACAGAAAATTGTTCTAATAAATGATTATTTTTAACATAAACATTCTCACCTTCATAAACTTTAACATTATATCTTTTAATATAATCATGTTTTGGCATAAAAAATTTAAAAAATGTTTTTTTATCTTTTTGAGGAATTAATGTCCCTCTTGGAACAATAATTTGCATTTTTCCTTCATGATCTTCAATACCTATTGAATAATTTGTAATATCTATAATTTCAATTATATTATTATCTTTTATATTTCCTAAATAAGCCGCACCAACTGCAATTGCTTCATCAGGATTTATAGTTTTCTTTATTTCTTTACCAAAATAATTATGTATCATATTTTGGATTTTTGGTACTCTTGATGTTCCTCCAGCTAAAACAATATCATTTATTTCTTCTTTTTTTAATTTTGCATCTTTGAGTGCTTTTCCAATTAATAATATGCATTTTTCAAATATATCTTCACACATTCCTTCAAATTGTCCTCTTGTTAAATTTATAAAAAAATTTCCATCATTATTTAAAAAATCAATATCTAAGAATGTTTCTAAAGCTGTTGATAATTCTTTTTTTGCTCTTTCTGCTATATTTCTTGTTTTGTAAAATTTATTAATATATTCAGGTTTGAAAAAATCAATTTGTTTATTATTTTCTTCATTAAATTGTTTAAATATATTTTCAGTTAATCTTAAAGTTAAATCTTCACCTCCTAAATGAGAATCACCACATGATGTTAAAACTTCAAATTTTTTTCCTTTTATTTTTAAAATTGAAATATCAAAAGTTCCTCCTCCAAAGTCAAAAATAAGAACTTTTCTCTCTTGGTCAGAAAAATTATCTAATCCATAAGCAATAGCAGCTGCGGTTGGTTCATTAATTATTCTTATTTTATTAAATCCTGCATTTATTGCTGCTTCTTTAGTAGCAGTTCTCTGTGCATTATTAAAATGTGCTGGAACAGTTATTACTGCATCTTCTACATCATATCCAAGAAAATCACTTGAAATTTGTTTTACTTTTTGTAATATTAAACTTGATATTTCTTCTGGGAAATATTTATCTATTTTATTTCCTTTTTTAATTATATATTGAGGTCTTTTTGAATTTGGTTCTTCTTCAATTTTAAATTTCCAATATTGTTTATCTTTTTGAACTATTTGATCATAATAATCCCTTCCTATTAATCTTTTTGAATCATATATTGTATTTTCTATATTTCTTGATTTAATATTTTCAGCTGCATTTCCTATTAAAATTTGATTTTTTGTAAAAGATACTATTGAAGGTGTTGTAAGATATCCTTGTTCATTTGGGATTACAGAAGTGTGATTATTACGAATCACTGCTACGCATGTTTGAGTTGTACCTAAATCTATTCCTATTACTAATTTTTCTCTTGGGGTTGTCATTTATTTTATTATAATAAAAAAAACTATTTTATAAATATAAATATAATAATTTTTATATAAATTAATATTTTATTTTATTTTTTTTAGAGATTTCATCTATTTTATATAAAATCTTTTAAAGAAAATGTTTTTTATAATATAATTTATTTTTAATTCTTAACACAACAATTCAATTATAATATCTTCACTCATATAATTTTTCAATAAACAATTTATTATATGCTACATTTTAATATTTAATTTAATTCTTTTTTAATTCTTTAATTTATTTCTTTAAACTAGTAATTTTAATTAAAAAAATAATAAAAATATATTAATTATTATTATTATTACTATCAACATCCATTTTAATATCTTTATCATTTTCTTTCTTTTGACAAATTGGACAAAACCATTCTTCCATATTATTAATAGTATTACTATCACCAACAACTCCAACACAAGAAGTATGATACCAAGAACCACAATTATCACAACATATCATTAATAAATTACTATTTTTTCTTCCTAATTTACATTCAGGAATACAATATTCTTTTTCATCATTATTTTTATTATTTGGAAATTCGTCTTTAGAATTAATCATTTTCTTCTTTTTACTTTTATTACTTTTTGTAAAATTTCCACCACTCATTTTTCTTTTTTTTTTTAATTTTATAGGACTATTTGTATTATTATTTGAATTTGATGATAAATCATCATCATCTTTTTTTCTAAAACTATCAATTGGAATATCATAAGTTGTATGTAAATGAATTCCTTTCATTGCAGTTGCTTCTTTATCAGATAAATTATTTTTTGGTTCACAAAAATAAAAAGCAGACATTGTTTCTGAAATAGAATCATTTTTTGCTGTGTTAAAATATTGAGTTCTGTTATTTACTTTTAAATTATATGGTTTTTCAATTTTGTTTAATGAGATATTTTTTATTTTTGATATTGTATTATTTTGATATTCTATTTTTTCTTTTTCTGGAAAGTTTATTGATGATATTAAATTAATTATATCTGAATATTTTGATAAGTAATTTTTATTTTTTTTATTTATTTTTAATCCTATTATATTTTCTATATTTCTTATTTTATCATTTGGGATTATTACGTCTAATGTATCTATTTCCATATTTTTATTTAAAAAATTTAAATATATAAAATAATTGATAAATAAAAAAAACATATAAAAAAAATATATATTTATTATCAATATATGTATATAAAATAATTATAATTATAATAATAATAAAAAATAATAAGTATATACATTAATTTTATTTAGAAGATATTACTCTCATTACCAATATCTTCTAATTCCTTCAATATCATTTATTAATTTTTCAATTTCATTTCTTGCTCTTTCAATATCAGTTTTATAATATATAAAATCATCTTTAAATATACCATAACTTTCTTGTTCCTTTATTAAATAATATAAAATCTCCATTTTTAATATCATTAAAAGAAATTTTTAATCCTTCAAGAATCATTTTATCATAAATAGTAGGATAATTATATAAATCATTTCTATGATGAAATTCAACAATATAAAGTTGAATACCATAAAAACAAAGATTATCACTTTCCAAAAATTATCACAATCATATCCCTTTCATGCATAATATGCAATTTCTTCTACTTTATTTTCAAAATTCAAATTTTTTGAATTATTTAAGTTAATTAAACCTTTTGAAATACAATTAATAATATTATAATATTATTAATTATTAGTTTTACTTCAAATGACATTTTTTTTAATTTATGTCTTTTCTTTTTATAGGGAATAGTATATGACATCATCAAATGAAGAAAAATAATTAATAGAATCAATTTAATATATATTATTATTAACATTATTTTTTATTTTTAATTTATTTAATTAACATTTTAAATAAATTATTTTTATAATATTAATAATAAAATTTTTTAGCTAAATTATTAATATATTATTAAAAAATATTAATAATTATAATTCCATTATTTAAAAATCATTTTTATCTTCAATATTTAAAGAATTTCTAATAATCATTTGATTTTTTTTATATTTTTCCAATCCTTTTAAATTTTTTAAAATTGCACTTTTCCTTAAAGCAGTAGGATAATTATTAGATATTAATTTAGGTGCTTTTTTTCTTTTTTTAAATAAATCCTCTTCAGTATTTTCATTTTCAACATTTACGAAATAATATCTATCTTTTAAATTTTTTGTATCAGATTCTTTAACTTCTTTACCAAAAAGCATTTTTGAAATTAAATCTTCATTATTATTCAAAACACTTTTATGTAATTCATTTAAACTAGAATCAATTTTTGGTTTATATAAAGTTACTTTTTTAACATTATAAATTCTAGAATTTTTAATATTTGAATTGTCAGTATTAATAGTTTTAGAAATTAAATTATTTGAATTAAAATCATTTATTTGATTTATAGGAGGAAGACTAATATTATTTTGTTCTTTTAATAATTTTAATTTAATTTTATTTAGAGTATAAGAATCAATTTTTTTTTCAACAATAGTATTTCTATTATTTAACAAACTTTTATCAAAAGAATTAACAATTGTATTAAATCTTCCTAATTTAGAATATTTCTTTTCAGTATTTAAATAATATTGTTTATAATCTTCATTATCATTAACGGAACTTTTCCAAAAAATAGCATTTTCATCATCTTTTCTAAATTCACCTGAAAGAGAATTTTTATTTGTATATTTTACACCTTGAAATTTTTGTATCATTAAAACTTTTTTATCAATCTCAATTCTTTTATAATTTTCTAAAACTTTAGGATAATATTTACAAATATTTTGAAAAATATTAATATCAAGAGCAAAAAAAGATGCTTTTTTTGAAATACAAACAGCACTACAAAAAAATTTATTATCATATAATAAATCATCCATTCCTAAAATATCACCTTTCCTTGCATAAGTTAAAGGAATATCAATTCCTGTTCCAATATCAGCATAATCAATTTTGTCAAATTTAAAATTTCCTAATTGTGATATTATTAAATTTATTTTTTTATGTGTTACTTGATATGCAGTAATTTTAAATTCTCCTTCTTGTAAAAAATATATTTCTTTTCTTTCTTGATTTTGAGTAAATAAATAATCTCCCATAAATATTTTCCTATGAATAAAATAATTCCAATAATTTTGAGAAAAAACAAAAATCGAAATTTGATTAAAAATTTTTGTATTAAAAACAAATTCAATATCTTTTTTTTTATTATTTTCTTGAATTGCTTTTAGTGATATTTTATAAGATTGAGAACTTAAAGTTCCAAAAATTGAATTTTCTTTTACAAAAATTGAAGCAGTTCTTTGTTGATTATCATTAATTAAAGCATATTCTCCAAAAGAACTTCCTTGATTTAAATCAGTTACTTTATAATATCCTACAATTTTCACTTCATTTGATTCATATTTTTCTTTATATAAATCTTCAGCATTTATTTCTTTTATATATTTTTCTAAAGTAAAATTTTTGATTTTTTCTTGTAAAATTTTTTCCTCATCTTCATCATCACTTAATTCTTCTTCTTCTGGATATAATAAATTTATATTATCTTTATCATGTGGATTGTTTAAAAGTGCTTCTTTTCTTAATAGAATTCTTTTTTCTTTTTCTTTCTTTCTTTTTTCTTTTAATTTCTTTTTTTTTAATTGTTTTTTTTCATTTTCTTCAATATGTTCTAATTTAATATCAGTATAAACACCAGCATTATTATAATAAGTTCTTTCTAATAATTGTTTTTCTTTATATTGATATAACATTTGTAAATGTTCAAAATATTGTTTTTTTGTCATTGAAGTTGTAATAACTTGTGGTACTAAAACACTGACACTACCAGATAAAATAACATAAAAATTTTTTCCAATATCACCTACTCTCATTACAAAAGAATTTTTTAAATGTTCTTCACATTGTAAATCATAACTTATTTTTTTTAATAAAGGTGTCATATCAAAATCATCTGGTTGACCTTGAGTTACTGATTGCATAAATGATTTTAAATGCTTTAAATAATTACTTATTATATATATATCATTTTCATCTTTTTCATATTTTGTTAATATCATTTTGATTATTGTTAATGTTTCTGGGAGATGAAATATTGTTTCCATTGATAATTTATCTCTTTCTTTTTCTTTTAACATTCTTGCTAATGTTAAAATTGTTTTTGAGTCTTCTGATGAAGTTGATGTATGAATTACTTTATTTTTTGGTCCCATTATTTATTTTGTTTTGTAAGTTATAAGATTAAATTTTTTAAAAATATATTATAATATTTATAATATTTATATTATATTTTTAATTTAATTCTATTAATTGTGTTAAATTATTAATTGATTCTAATTCAAAAGAATCATAAGCAATAATAGTAACATTATATTTTCCTTTTGTTAATATATTATTCAAAGCAAAAGTTATATATTTTCTTCTATCTTTTTCCTTTAAAAAAAAATCTGAAACATATCTATACATAAAATTAAAACTTGAATTAGAAAATTTAATATTATAAGCATAAACAAAATAATCATGTTTAGCTTGTTTAAAACTAATATAATATTTATTATTAATTTTATTAATACTAATATTATTATCTCCTTCAAAAAATGGTTTCTTATTATTTATAACTCTATTATCAGTATAATTAAAATTTTGTTTCTTAATAGGAAAAGGAATATACCAATTTTTATCATAAAAACTATTATCATCTAAAAAAATCCTTTTAACTTCAATACTCCCTTTTCTTAAATACATAATAACTCCCATATAATTCTTATATGAAATTTCATCAGAACCAAATTCATCAATAGCAATATAACCATTTTCACAACTTTCAGTACAAACACGAGAAGTAGGTTGTGCATTAATAACAGTAAAATTTTTTTGATCAATAGCTCTCTCATCAATTAAAGAAGTATGAGAATGTGCACATAAATTAATAACATTATAATAATTATTTAAACCTAAATTAATATCTTTATTACCCCAAAAAGTACTATGATGTGTAGTATTAATTGGTGGAAAATGTGTTATTACAAAAATAGGAAAATCTTTATTTATAATATTTTCATCATTTAAAGCATTATTTATTTCATTAATTACCCATTTATAATTACATCTTGGTTCATAATATTCACCATCAATATTTCCCCATAAAATAAAATGAAAATCATTTATTAAAAAATGATCTTGATATTTTTGATTAAATGTTTCTTCGAACATTTCTCTTGCTTGATTTACTGAAATGTAAATATATTTATTTGGAAAATAATCATGATTTCCCATTGTTACTAATAATATTGGTGAGGAAGAATTTGAAGGAAATATTTCATCATATATTTCTTTCCATAAATTAAATGCTTCTTTTGATGCTACATCTGCTAAATCACCTGCAAATAATATTATATCTACTTCTTGTTTTTTTATTGTTTCTAAGGATTTTTTTAAAGTTTTTGAAAAAGGGAATTTTAATGGATTTGATGGATCTAAATGAGAATCACTTAATAATGCTATTTTTAATATTGTTTCATTTTGTGAATATTCTGAATAATTTTTATAATTGTTTGTTTTTATTGTTTTCCATGTTTTATTATATAAAATATATTTTCCATTTTCTTCTTTTTTTACTATTATATTATTTCCAGTTTTAAATATAAATATAATAATTATTATTTGGATTATTAATATAAATATTAGGATATAAATTGATTTATTATTATTATTTTGTGGTTCTTCTAATGATGTATTTTCAATTTCAAATATTGATACTTTTTTCATTCAAATATTTTTTGAACTTAATTTTAAATAATTATAAATTATATTTTGATTTTTATATATTTATTATATTTTATTTTTTACATAATTAAATATTAAACTTTAATAAAATTTTAAAATGGGATGTCAAAACTGTGTTGAAACATCAAATGAAAGCTTATCAGAGTTATATAATCCAATATTAGACTATAAACATAATTTAAATCATAAATCTTTTATATCAGATTTAGGTGAATATAGAGAAGAAATATTAGATTTAATAAACAAAAAAAGAAAAGAACATGGAATTGATCCTTTAAAAGAAAATAATGATATAAAAGCAATAGCACAAAGACATGCAGAAGAATTATCAAAATATGATAATTTATTTAATTCAAATAGTCAATTTGAAGGAGAAGATTTAGGAGAATCAATTTTTTGTTATTCTACTATTTTAGATGCAAATGGTTTAGTTATGAGATTAAGTAAAAAAGAATTTAATTATAATTATAATAATAATGAAATTCCTTCTCATTTTACTCAAATGATTTGGAAAAATTCTAATTTAATTGGAATTGGGATTAGTAGGAATTTTAATACTGGACATATGTTTTATGTTTTAAATTATTTTCCTAAGGGAAATGTTCCTGGGAAATTTAAAGAAAATATTTTTCCAATTACAAATTAGATAAAATAAATTTTCATTTAATACTTTTAAACAAAAAATATTTTTTTTTAATTTTTATTTGTAAGGTTTGTTTGTTTATTTTTATTATTATAATTAATATTATTAAAAAATACATTTTTTGACCTTAATATAATTTTTAATTTAATCATTTTCAGAAATTAATTTTGCTTTTTTATCATTATTATTTATTTCAACTTCTTCATATTTATACCAAAAATGATAAAATGCATTACCAATAGTAAAAAGAATAATACATTCAAAGCAAATAATAACAAATAATGTAAAAATATGGATTTTAACTTCAACTTTAGGTCTTTTAAAATAAAAAATATCATGTTCTTTATCATAATTACTATAATTAGTTTTATTAGAGTATAAATCAAAAAAATTATAAATTTCTCTATTTTCTATTGGAAATTTATTTTTATTTTTTCTTGCAGTTTCAACAATAAAAGAATTAAGTAAAGTTACAATTTTAACTGCAGCTTTATGATTATTAAGCGAAGAATTTTTACTTCTATCATAAATAATATAATCATTATGAAATTGAATACCAAATATATTTTCAGATTTATTTGAGCTTTCAATTGAATTTACAAAAATTTTTTCATTTTTATCTTTAGACAATGAACTTATAATAAATTCTTTTGATAAATCTTTATTATTTAAAAAATCATTTTTATCAAAACCTTTTTGATGATAATATAAAGTTGAATTTTCATTTAATAAAATATCAATTGATTTATCATCAAACAAAGAAAATATTCTAGTATTATTAGATATATTAAATATATTATGATAAACTCCAAAATCATTATAACCACTTTTTAAAATATTAAAATCATTTGCAATTAATGAAACAATTAATTCAAAACCCTGACAAATTCCCCATATTGGTAAACTACTATTTTTTCCTTTATTTATTATATATAAAGCTTTTTTTTCCCAATTATTATTTTTATTTAAATTTCTTAATCCACCAATAAATAAAATTCCATTTGTTTTATTTAATATATCATCAATAAATGATTCATTGTACCATTGATGTATTGGTAGTATTTCTGCACCGAATGATTCAAGAAAACGTATTATTGAACCTGTATAATATGTTTGATTTCCTTTATTTTCATCATTATCTGGATATGAATTTCCATATATTCCTATTACTGGTTTATATTCATTGTAAATTTGTGATTTTATTTTATAAAGTAATAATGTGGTTATGATAAAATTTAAATACATTTTTTATTTTAAATGATTATTTTAATGTTATTTTAAAATAATATATTTTGTTTTAATTGAAAATTATTATTTTTATTAAATTATTTAAATATTTTTAATGCTTTTCATTTTAATAAAAAATATATTTTTTAAGAATTTAAATTTACATTATAGATTGTAAATTATTTTTTGTTTATGATTATAATTAATTTAAGAAGGCTTTTTTAAGATAATATATAATATTATAATAATTGGAATGAAATTAAAAAAATTTAGAATTGTTTGAAAATTATTAAAATTAAATAAAAGAAAAATTTAAAATTAAGAAAATAATAAAATTGAAATAAAAGTAAAAATATATAAAAACAAATAAATCTTGAATTTATAAAAATTAAATATAATTAAGAATTAGGGTATGAGTAAAAAATTTAAAATTATTTTTATTTAATTTAAATATAATGTTAAATTTAACTTTAAAAATATATTTTTTTAAAAACAATAATTATAATATATTATCTAGAAAATGACTATTTAAATCCGAATCTTGTTCAGTCAAAGGCAGTATTTGATTATAAATATTTATATTATTATCATTAATACTATTAATATTCGAATTCTGCAGATAATAATTAATCAAAGTTTTAACACTTATAATTGATGAAAAGAAATTCTTATATTCATTAAATAATTTTATATTTCGATTTTTTCTAAATAAAAATGAAGGTAATAACAATTCAAAAAAACTTAATTTAAATTTTTTTTTTCTTTTATTAATAATTTCATTTGAATTCTTTTTTTTATTTCGATTTTCCTCATTAATAGTATTCTTAATTGTTTTAACATAATTTGTTAAATCAATAATAATTGATTTATTTCTAATATATTTACTAAATATAGATATGAACTTAAAAAGGACAGAATAAATTGAAACAACTTTTGTTAAAATATCAGTAATTTTCATATATGTAATAGAATCAGTATGAGTTTTAGTATTAAGAAAAAAATTAAAAGTCATCATTGGATAATAAGCCATTGGATCTACATATTTATTTGTATATGAATTATATTCAATTGAATCATAATTTAAATAAGAAGTTTTAGTTTTATTTGGTATTAAATATCCTTTATTTGATTCATAATATTTTAAATTAAAAAAGAAATTATAAACTTCCAATCTGTCATTTCTAAAATTAAATGCTTTTCCTTTACCATCTTTTTTAATAGGATTATCATAATCTGACATATCTAAATATTGATCATTCCATACAAAATATACTTGAAGTAATTCATATTCTTGTAATGTATAATTTGGATTCTTTAACAAACTTAAAGTAAAAATATAATTATCTTTTCTAACAACATTTTGATTTGCTTTTAAAATATATTCTTTTCCTTTAAAATCAGGACAAAGAAATACATTAGTTGAATTTAGATTTACATTTAAAATATTTTCTATTTCTTTCAATTCACTTTCATTACAATATCTTAATTCAATTCTTTCATAATTAGTTCTATTATTATATGATAGATGAGGAATAAAATATATATTTGGATCTATAAAAAGACTATTTGGATAATAAACTACTGAAATATAAATTGGAAGATTTGAAAAAGTGTAATTTGCCTTATTTTCTATTTTGTCAAGTTGATGATATAAATATGGCTCTTTTTTAATTAATTTATAGTAATAGAATAATAGTATTATAACTGTTATTATAACTGTGATAAAAGTTAAAATATAGTCAAATAAATTTGCATATATTTTTCTCCTATGATAAAATAAAGGAATGGGAGTTGAATATAAGGTGAGATGTTCCATTTATATAATATTTTCAATTTTAAGAATTTATTGCTTCATTTAATATATTTTTGAAATTATTAAAAATAAAAAATAAATATTGGTAGATATGTTAAAAAAATTGACTAAAATAAATTTTAAAATATTAATAAAGAAAAAAATAATATTAAAATAAATTTTAATATATATTTGTTAAAAAAATAATTAATAAAATAAATAAAAATAAAATAAAATAAAAAAATGGAGAGATATGAAAATTATAATTTTAAATGTTTAAGATGTAAAGATCATGGAACACGTTATCTTCCATCAGGAGCAACATTTACTACATGTGGTACATGTGGTCAACTTTGTAAAATATCATCAGGTTTAAACAACACATCAAATAATAATAATAATAATCAAAATACAAATTTTAGATCTCCTCCAAATAATAATAGAAATATACCACTTGATTATGATGGTTTTGACGAATTTAGAAATCATGATGATAATAGTTTTTATGAAGAAGATGACTATGATTTAATAGATGCGACACCTGATATGTATGATTTTAATAATTATTCAAGTCATCAAGATTTTATGCAAAATCACACTAACGAATATAGAAGAGAACAATTTCAAGGATTTATGAGAAATAATAATAACAATAATAATAGAAATAACAATAATAATAGAAATAACAATAATAATAGAAATAATAATAATAGAAATAATAATAATCAAAGAGGAAGAAAAAATAATAATTGTGATATTGATGATACAAATAATCCAAATCGAGGAATGTTTAGTATAAGTATAGCAAATGATAATTATGATAGATATAGTGCATTAAGACATCGATCTCAATTAAATAGAAATGATTTAATTTCAGATGAAGAATTATGGGAAGCTGAATTAGAAGCAGAAATGAGATCTGATTTAAATAGAGCATCATATTTAATAGGACCATCTATTAATAATAATAATAATAGAAGAGAAGAACCATTATCAATTTACTCACAACTTTTATTAAATTGTTTACCAAAAGAAAAATTAAAACCTAAATTAAAAAAAGAAAAAATGACTAAGAAATTATGGAGTAAAAATGATACTGGAAAATTCGAAGCTCCTACTTGTTGTATTTGTTTATCTGTTATGAAATTAAATGAAGAAGTTACTAAATTAAAATGTAAACATATTTTTCATGTTAAGTGTTTGGAAAAATGGTTAGAAAATAATGAAGAATGTCCTTTTTGTAGAGGAAAACTTGAAGATAATGGACTTGGAAAAATTAAAAAATGATTTTTTTTGTTTTGTTTTTTTTTTTTATTGTTTATTTATAATTTTAGAGTTTTTTAATATATTTTTTTTATTTATTAATTATATTATTTTCTTTTAATTTTTTTTTTTAAAATATTATTTTATATTTTTAGTTCTTTTTTTTCTGGATAATAATTATTTATTTTTATTTTTAATGATAAATTTTTTTTGATTTAATTTAATTTGGAAATAATAATTAAATAAATTTTATTAGTTTAATTTTAATTAATTCATACGCTTTCATATAAAATAATTTAATTATAAAAGAAACTATTATAAATTTTAAATCAATTCAAATAATATTCCAATTTTTTTTTAAAACAAATAAATTTTAAAAATTCAATTAAATATTAAATTAAAATTTTCATTATTTATCCATTATATAAATCTTTAAATAATAAATAATAAAAATTAAATGAATACCTCTGTTTTTAATAACTATCAAACTAATAATAATCAAATGTTTTTCAATAATCTGCAAACACCAAACAAACAAAATTCATTATTTGGAAATTCAAATAATAATAGTATATTTTCAACTTCTACTCAAGCCAATACAAATTCAATTTTTGGTAACTCAAATATAAATAATTTATCAAATAATCAAAATTCAAATTCACTTTTTGGAAGTTTTAATAATAATAATAATTCAGTCTTTGCAAATAATAATAATGGACTATTTAACAATAATATGAATAATAATAATAATTCAATATTTCAGAACAATAATAATAATTCAATTTTTGGAAATAATAATAATGGATTATTTAATAATAATATGAATATGAATAATAATTCTATATTTGTTAACAATAATAATAACTCAATTTTTGGAAATAATAATACTAATATCTTTAATAATACTAATAATAATAATAATAATAATTCACTCTTTGGTAATAACAACAATAATACTTCTTCAATTTTTGGTACTACAAGCACTGGTAATATTTTATATTCATCTAATAATAATATGATAAATAATAATAATAATGTAAACATTACTTGTAATTGGCCTTATAAAGAATATCAAATTACAGATACAAATTCAAAAGATAAACAAACTTTAAAATATATTGCTTTTACTTCCTATCCTGAATTTGTTCATGGCTCCTTTGAAGAATTTAGATTAGCAGATTATGAATTT
>JAEEGK010003653.1_pt1 | contig 38207 bp, 34 predicted proteins | sample 8958771 | NCBI WGS metagenome assembly JAEEGK01 (sample SAMN16246547, study PRJNA631951) | gut metagenome | biome: gut microbiome; feature: rumen; material: SC-attached | host: Bos | place: Iran: Karaj | collected 2018-10
ATTGATTATAAGGATCCTGAATTCCTGAAGAAGTTCCTGAACGAGCAGGGTAAGATTCTTCCCCGTCGTATCACCGGTACTTCTCTGAAGTATCAGCGTCGTGTGGCTCAGGCCGTTAAGCGTGCCCGTCATTTGGCTCTGCTGCCTTTCGTAACTGACTTGATGAAGTAAAAAAGGAGGAATAGATATGGAAATTATACTGAAAGAAGACGTTATTGGCTTGGGTTACAAGAATGATATTGTAAACGTAAAGTCTGGTTACGGTCGTAACTATCTTATTCCTTACGGAAAAGGCGTAATCGCCAGCGAGAGTGCAAAGAAGCAGTTGGCTGAGACTCTGAAGCAGAAGGCTGTTAAGCTGGCTAAGATCAAGGCTGAGGCTGAGGCTAAGGCTGAGAAGCTGAATGCCGTATCTCTGGTTATCTCTACCAAGGTCAGCAACACTGGTGTAATCTATGGTAGCGTAAACAGCCTGCAGATTGCAGACGAGCTGCAGAAGCTTGGCTTCGATGTGGATCGTAAGATTATTGTAGTGAAGGACGTTAAGAGCGTAGGTGACTATGTTGCTACCGTTAAGCTTCACAAGGAGGTTTCTGCCCAGGTTGCATTCAAGGTGATTGCTGAGGGTGCCCCTGTTGTTGAGACTCCTGCTACTGAGGCTCCTGCCGCTGAGGCAGAGGCTTCTGCTGAAGAAGCATAAATTTGTGTTTCATATAAATGGGAAGCGCAACTCTTTTGTGGAGTTGCGCTTTTCTTTTGCTCTGTATTGTTGTACTGTTGTACTGTTGTACGGAATGTGTTTGCCCGTGATGGGATGGGGCGGTTCCTGGCAGGTACAAAAAAAGACGGCATCCTGTGGACGTCGTCTCCTTAAGACTTTTTTGTTCTGTCTTCTTGATTACTCAGCTACGGGAGCTGCAGCAGAATCAACAACTGCAGAATCAGCGCAGCAAGCAGAGTCGCAAGCCTCAACGCAAGTTGAGTCGATAGTAGAATCGGCAGCTTCCTCAGTCTGAGCGGTCTTGTTACCACAAGAAGCGAAAGAAACAGCTACTACAGCTGCGAACAAAAATGCTAACTTTTTCATTTTTTTTGCTTTTTAAATCTGTAAAACAATCAATTGCTTATTAAAAACGATGCAAAGGTACGGAGTTTTTCAATACGTTGTATCTTTTTTTTTTGTTTTTTTTTGTGATTTTTTTGAACTTTTTTTGTAACTGCCTGAAAATCAGTAAAAATATTTTTCTCCGTTTTTTCTGATAATCTTACATTTCTCCAGTTTTAGGCTGAAAAATACCGAATTAGAGTATGGCGGTTTTTTGAGGGGCGTTGTTAGTTGAGTGTTCGGTTTAAGAGTTTAAGAAGTTTAAGGTGTTTAAGAGTAGTTGTCGTTGACGTTGACGTTGTCGTCCCAGCCATGGCTGGGCCACTAACCTCTAACCCCTAACCTCTAACTTTGAACCTGCTACGCAGTTTCGAAGATAGGCGGCACCTCGGAAAAAATCAAATAAATTTGTTTTTTCTCTCGGTTTGCGCTATCTTTGAGGCTCACGTCTCCAAATTACTTTCGTTCGGATAAAGAAATAAAATCAATTTTATTTCGTTTATCTCTCACTTATTCGTAATTTTGAGGCTAACGCCTCGAAGTTACTCACGCTCGACAATAAAAATAAAATATGTTTTATTTTGCATTGTCCTCGCTTAATCGTAACTTTGTGCCCATGTTTGATTTTAAAGGTAAGAAAGCTGCATATTTTACTTTAGGCTGTAAGCTGAACTTTGCAGAGACAAGTTCGGTGGGAAAGCAACTCAAGGATGCTGGCGTTGAGACGGCCGGCAAAGGTGAGGTGGCCGACATCTGCATTGTGAATACCTGCAGTGTGACTGAGGTGGCTGATGCCAAATGCCGTCAGGCTATCAGTAAGATGGTTCGCCGTCATCCTGGCGCACTGGTTGTGGTAACCGGTTGTTATGCCCAGCTTAAGCCTGAACAGGTTTCCTCACTGGATGGGGTGGATCTGGTGTTGGGCAGTGAGCAGAAAGGACAGATCCTGCAGTACATAGCTGAGCGTTTGCCCATGATGCCCGAGGAAAGGGCGCTGATTGCCCATGAACATCATACTTGTAAGACGGCTGACATCCGCAGTTTTGTTCCCAGCTGTTCCTGTGGTGACAGAACCCGGTATTTCCTGAAGGTGCAGGACGGTTGTGATTACTATTGTACCTATTGTACCATCCCCTATGCGAGGGGTAGGAGCCGGAACGGCAGTATCCGGTCTATGGTAGAGCAGGCACAGGAAGTGGTCCGCCTGGGCGGAAAGGAGATTGTGATAACGGGTGTGAACATTGGTGACTTTGGCAAGAGCACGGGTGAGTCATTCCTGGATCTGGTGAAGGCGCTGGATGCAGTAAAGGGTATTGAGCGCTACCGTATCAGTAGCATTGAGCCTAACCTGCTTACCGATGAGGTGTTACAATACTGTGCGCAGAGCCGTGCCTTTATGCCGCATTTTCATATTCCCCTGCAAAGCGGAAGCGATGAGGTACTCAGGCTGATGCACCGCCGTTATGATACAGCGTTATTCTATAATAAGGTATCGCGCGTGCGTGAGTTGATGCCGGATGCCTTTATCGGTGTGGATGTGATAGTGGGGACGCGTGGCGAGACGGATGAGCTGTTCCGTGAAGCCTTCGGTTTTATGGAGAGGATTGATGTAAGCCAGTATCATGTTTTCAGCTACAGCGAGCGCCCGGGTACCAAGGCCTTGCAGATTCCCTATGTGGTATCGGCTAAGCAGAAGCATGAGCGAAGCCAGCAGGTTCTGGCGCTCAGCCAGCATAAACTGCGCGGTTTCTATGAGCGTTTTACGGGTCAGGTGAGACCTGTGTTACTGGAGCATAGCCGCACCAAGGGTGTCATGCACGGTTTTACGGACAATTATATTAAAGTGGCAGTACATACCACAGAAGAGATGGACAACAGAATAGTAAACGTCCGATTAGGGGCGTGGGATGAAACAGAAGAGTTGTTAAGAGCAGAACTGATATGAAAAACATTGCAGTAGTTATACTGAATTGGAATGGTGCGAGTTTGCTGCGCAAGTTTCTGCCTTCGGTGTTGAAATACAGTCCGGAGGCTGAGGTCATCGTAGCCGACAATGCCAGCAAGGATGATTCTATGAAAGTCATGGAGACGGAGTTTCCTGAGGTCAGAACCATTGTGCTGGACAGAAACTACGGGTTTGCCGAAGGGTATAATCAGGCTTTGCGCCAGGTGGAGGCAGAGTACTATCTGCTGCTGAACAGTGATGTGGAAGTTACGGAAGGGTGGCTTCAGCCCTTGCTTTCCTATATGCAGGCACATGAGGATGTGGTGGCTTGCCAGCCTAAGCTAAGATGTGAATGGAACCGCCCCATGCTGGAATATGCCGGCGCCTGTGGCGGATACATTGACTGGCTGGGTTATCCCTTCTGCCGGGGAAGGGTATTCAATACCGTAGAGGAGGACCGGGCACAATATGATACGGTGGCTCCTGTTCTGTGGGCAACCGGAGCTGCACTGATGATCCGTAGCAGACAGTATTGGGAGGCCGGCGGCCTGGATGCCCGTTTCTTTGCTCATCAGGAGGAGATAGACTTGTGCTGGCGTCTGCGCAGCAGGGGGTATCGGATTGTATGTGTTCCAGATAGCGTGGTGTATCATTTGGGCGGCGCATCGTTGCCTAAGCAGAATAGCCGTAAGACATTTCTGAATTTCCGTAACAACATGATTCTGCTGTACAAGAACCTTCCGGATGATCAGCTGGTCCGTGTCATGCGATGGCGCTTCTGGCTGGATGCCCTGGCATGCCTGTATTTCTTCCTGACCCTTCAGTGGGGCAGCTGCCTGGCTGTGTGGAGAGGTAGATGGGCCTTCCGTAAGATGAAGGCCGACTTCCGTTCTGACCGTGAGAGGAATGTCCGGGCCATGACTGTACCGTCAAGTGAACTGCTGTTCCACAAGAGCATCCTTTGGCAGTATCATGTAAAAGGAAAGAAAACCTATAATGAACTGGTTCAGCTTAAGGAAGCGCCGCTTCCTTAGTTGACAGTTGACAGTTGACAATTTAATTTTGAATTTTGAACTTTGAATTGACGGCGTTGTGCGCCAATTGAGAATTATGAGAAAGCTTCTGGTTTTTATTCTGTTGGTAATCACTTGTCTGATACCTGCAAATGCTGTGCTGAAGGAGAAGGACCTGGCACGCACACTTGGTGTGTTAAAGGCTGAGCTTCAGTCTAAGTATGAACAACAGCAGGCCTTTATGGCCATGTATGAGCAACAGGGAACCCAGCAGCATCAGCAGCTGGTAAGCTATATGCACCAGTGCGAGCAGATCAGTCTGATGCTGTATTCGCAGACAACGGACAATACCTTTGACATGGCATACGCCTGCCAGCAGGCTACCAATCTGTATCACGATTTGCAGAACCGTGACAGCAAGATGCACCAGTACGACAAGATTATCCTGCGCATTAAGCAGGAGATTGAACGCTACGATGCCTTGATACAGTCCCTTAAGAGTATGCCTCCCATCGATGAGGCTGATGCGGACAGTGTTCTGACGGAGAATGACAGTATTCTGATGCAGGCCATAGACTCACTGCAAGGAAAGAAGGATTCTCTCCTGGAGGTAAGGGACAGCATGCAGAAGGAGAACCCCATGCTTATGAGGCGTGGCAATGAAGTGGAGGATACCCATGAACCCCTGTTTCTTACCGGACAGCAGTTGCTGGACAGGGCAGACTGTCTGAAGTATGCCGAGACCCTGCGTGATAATATGCTGCGTTTCCTGGAAAAACTGGAGGCGGAGAATACCTATTATAAAAGTGTCATCGGCAAGGTAGAGGAGCTGAACCAGTTTGCAAGGAGCAGATATAAGCTGTTGCAGGACAATATCTTTGTGAACGGCAGCGACAACTACTTTAAGGTCCTTAAGACTTTCCCCTTCCAGCTGATGTGGGCTAAGTCTGCCCTCGAGACCAAGTACAAGCCCTTCGACGGCCATGAGCAGACTTTCTCGGAATGGCGCGGTGCAATGGTATTGTTCATCAGCGTGTTCCTGGTATTCTACCTGGCCCTTGCGCTCCTTATCAGCTATGTAGTGCTGAGGTGGCTGTTGCCCAAGCGGTGGCGTGGCGAGGCCTTCAAGCTGAAGCGGCGCATGCTGAACAACGTAGTGGGAATAGCTCTGTTTGCCATCTTTGTCATGTGTGTGCGCTCCTTTGCCCACCGCAACTTCATACAGATGGGAACCGGACTGATTATCAATATGGCATGGCTTTTGGAGGTAATCTTCCTCAGCCTCTATATCCGTCTCAAGGGCGAACAGATGCGTCATGCGGCCATTATCTACATGCCATTGATGATTATGGCATTCGTGGTCATCCTGTTCCGCATCGTCCTGATTCCCAATGCGGCGGTGAATCTGATATTCCCGCCCATCCTGCTGGGCTTCTGCATCTGGCAATGGGTTGTGTCCAAGCATCACAGGGAGCAGCTTCCCTTGCTGGACATTATGTATATGCATGTTACCAGCCTGGTGATGGCGATTGCCTGTATCGCATCCTGGGTAGGCTACTCCCTGCTGGCCGTTCAGATTCTTATCTGGTGGACTTTCCAGCTGGCTGCTATCATGACCGTAACCTGCATCTATGACCTGATGGAGATGTATGAGGAACGCTTCCTGCTGCCCAAACTGGATTCCGCTCTGAAGGAAAAGAAGGCCATGGGGCTGGATGTGACGGAAGATATAAAGGAACTGAAGAAGAAAATGCAGCACGGCGACTTTATCTCCGTTACATGGCTTTATGACCTGTTCAGCCGGACCATAGTTCCCATCATCGGTGTCGCCTCTGTATTCTACAGCATTTACTGGGCATCCAAGGTCTTTGAGATGACCAGTCTCTGCGAGTCCTTCTTCCGCATGGATATTGTCAACCAGGAGAATCTGATACGTATCTCCATGGACCGCCTCTGTGTGGTGGCGGCGCTCTGGTTCGTATTCCGTTACCTGAATTACGGCATACGCGGATTCTACTGCCATTACAGACGTAAGGTACTTGCCGAGAATGAGATGCTGAACCTGACCCTGGCACGTAATGTCATAGGTATCCTGTGCTGGGGTATATACTTTATCATCGCCCTGGTGGTACTGAACGTACCCCGAAGCGGTATCAGCATCGTTAGTGCGGGCCTTGCTACCGGTCTGGGTTTTGCCATGCAGAGCATTCTGGAGAACTTCTTCTACGGTATATCGCTTATGACGGGCCGTGTTCATGTGGGTGACTACATTGAATGTGACGGTATTGCCGGAAAGGTGGAGAGCATTACCTACCAGAGTACTCAGATTGTAACCGCCGACGGGTGCGTAATTGCCTTCCTGAACAGCGCCCTTTTCAGCAAGAACTTCAAGAATATGACACGTAACCACCGTTATGAGCTGATAAAGATTCCTGTGGGTGTGGCCTACGGAACCAATGTGGAAGCCGTGCGCAAGATGCTGACCGATGCCCTGATGCCTGTCTGCCAGGAGTGTAATGCCGACGGACTGTGTATCACCAATGTGGCGGAACAGCCGCTGAAGGTAGCCTTCGTAGGTTTCGGAGACAGCAGCGTGGATCTGGCCGTCTGCATCTGGATGCTTGTGGAGGAGAAGCTGGCACTGACGGGCCGTGTCAGGGAGATTATCTATAATACGCTGAACGAGAATCATGTGGAGATTCCGTTCCCGCAGCGTGATGTTCATATTAAGAATAACTGAGAACCCTAACCGTGCAGATTAACCTTTCAGAGCGTACCCTTCATGTCAGGGAGGCGGAAGTACCCTTCCAGCAGGGTAGGAGAGTGTATCATTCTATCGTTGTCAGAATCACGGACGAGGAAGGAAAGCGTATAGGACTGGGCGAGTGCGCCCCCCAGGAGAGTTTTTCGTGCGATGCCGACGCCTATATCAGGATGTCTGACGCTGCCCGCCTGATTAACGAGGCAATGGTTAGCGAGGACTATACCCGAATGCTCGGCCCTTATCCGGCCCTTCTGTTCGCATTGGAATCTGCCCTGTATGACTATCAGCAGAATCCGTTGCTTTACGATACGCCCTTTGCCCATAGCCATACAGGCATTCCCTCCTATGCTCTTATAGATGCGGAAGGGTATGACCAGTTGCTGAACTGCAGCAAGCGGATGATCCTGAAAGGCTTCCGTCACCTGAAACTCTGTATAGGGGAAAGTGGTAAGGCTGATGTGCTGAAGGTTATCAGTACACTCAGGTCCCGTTTCTCGGCCGAAACCCTGACGTTGAGCGTAGATGCGCTAGGCAGGCTCGGAACAGCAGAGGCCGTTGAGCTGATTCGGGAACTGAAGCCGCTGGGCGTCCGTCAGATAGAACAGCCCATAGCACGTTATCAGTGGAAGGAGATGGCCCGCCTTTGCCAGATGGCAAGGGAGGAGGAAGGCATACCCGTGGCTCTGGATGAAGAGCTGACAGGTGTGAACACCCAGGAAGAGAAACGCATGCTGCTGGATACCATACAGCCTCAGTTCATCATAGTTAAACCCATGCTGCATGGCGGTATTACCGGTACTGTTGAGTGGGCAAGCGAAGCCATGAAGCGCCATATCGGCGTGGTGCTTTCTGTTGCCCGGGAGGGTAATATCGGCCGACGTAACGTAGCCCTGCTGGCTGCCCGGATCTTCGGGCCCAACTGTACGGAACCGCAGGGATTAGGCACCGGCCCCTTATACCGTGACGATACCGAGATGGATATCGAGATGCACGGTAACAGGTTATGGCGCAGCCTGGTGGAGTCTGGAATCTGAGACTTTACAGGAATTCAGGCAACTGGAACAGCCTGGTGCCGTTGCTGCCCTTTATCAGAATGGTTTTGCCGGTAAGGGGATGCTGCAGAATTTCGGCCTTTACAGCCTCCACATCCTTAAAGTACCTGGCACTGAGGCGGTGGTTCTGGTAGTTGAGCGAGGCAAAGTTCTCACCCACCAGCCATATCTCCTCCAGGGGCATTCCGGACAGGATATCCATAATCTTACGGTGTTCCCGTTCGCTGTCGGCACCCAGTTCGCGCATGTCGCCCAGGATTACCATCTTGTTCTTGGAATCAATGAACTGGAAGTTGGTAAGGGCGGCAACCATACTGCTGGGGTTGGCATTGTAGGCATCCACTATCAGGCGGTTACGTCCCGTATCGCGGAACTCGCTGCGGCTGTTGGTGGGGATGTAGTTCTCAATGGCATGGCAGATCTGCTCGGGTGTAATGCCGAAGTGCATGCCTACGGTAATGGCGGCACGCAGGTTGGATATGTTGTACGCTCCTATCAGATGCGTCTGTATCGTCTGCCAGGGAGCATCATCCTCCGTTCTCCATTGCATTCTGACAAACGGATTGCAGGATTCTATACGGCCCTCAATGTAAGGAATGGCATTGTCATACAGGTGAAACTCCCGCTCTTCGGCCATTTTCAGCAGGTCGGCATCCAGCGCATTCAGGAAAATCCTGCCGCTGCGCCGGTGCAGGTCATCATACAGCTCTCCCTTGGTCTTCTTTACGCCCTGGAAGGAACCGAAGCCCTCCAGATGCGCCCGTCCCACATTGGTAATCAGTCCGTAGTCAGCCTGTACCATGTTGCACAGGAAGGCTATCTCACCGGGATGGTTGGCCCCCGTCTCTATAACGGCGATTTCATGCTCCTTTCCAATGCGCAGCAGGGTACGCGGTACCCCCAGGTGGTTGTTCAGGTTACCCTGGGTAAAGAGCACATGGTACTTCTCTGCCAGGATACAGGCTATCAGCTCCTTGGTAGTTGTCTTGCCGTTGGTTCCCGTAATCTGCAGAACCGGTATGCTGAGTTGCCGGCGGTGCCAGGCCGCCAGTTCCTGAAGTGTCTCCTCGGGGTTCTCCACCCCTATGTACCGCTCATCTCCCTCCGGGGCAAATTCCTTCTCCACCACAGCATAGGCACAACCTTTCTCCAGTGCCGAAGCGGCATACAGGTTTCCGTTGAAAGAGGCTCCTTTGAGTGCGAAAAAGATGGAATCTGCCGGACAATCCCTGCTGTCTGTGGTGACAATAGGGTGCTGCAGGTAGATTTCATATAATTGTTCTATCTTCATAATGCTTGATTTTTTGCAATTAACGTCACAAAGTTAATTCATTTTTCCGATAATTTGTAAATAATGTATAACTTTGTGGCAAATTACCGGTAAATATATGAAAGGTCTGCTGCCATATACGATTAATGTGGGAGGAAATCTCATGGATTTGGGTGAGCCCCAGGTCATGGGTATCCTGAATGTAACCCCTGACTCGTTCTATTCTGCCAGCCGCAAGAATACCGCGCAGGAGATTGCGGAACGTGTAGAGGCTATCCTGACAGAGGGCGGATCCATTATAGATATCGGAGCCTATAGCAGCCGTCCCGGAGCAGACAATATTTCTGCCGGGGAAGAGATGGCCCGCCTGCGTGAAGGGCTGGAAATCCTGCGCCGCATTGCGCCCGATGCCGTAGTAAGCGTGGATACATTCCGGGCTGACGTGGCACGGATGTGCGTTGAGGAGTACGGCGTGCAGATAATCAATGACATCAGCGGCGGCGAACTGGATGACCGGATGTTTGGGACCGTAGCAGCCCTGGGTGTCCCCTATATCCTGATGCACATGAAGGGAAATCCCCAGACCATGCAGCAACAGCCGCACTATGATGACCTGCTGACCGAGATGCTCCGCTACTTCGGTACTAAGGTGCAGCAGTTGCATGAACTGGGTGTAAAGGATATCATCCTGGACCCCGGTTTCGGATTCGCCAAGACCCTGGAGCATAACTATGAGCTGATGAACCGTATGCAGGACCTGCGTGTCCTGGAGCTGCCCATCCTGGCAGGCGTGAGCCGTAAGTCAATGATATACCGCCTGTTGGATCTGACGCCAGAGGAAGCCCTGAATGGGACATCCGTGCTGAACACGCTGGCCCTGTTGAAGGGTGCCAGTATTCTCAGGGTTCATGACGTAAGGGAAGCCGTTGAGGTGGTACGGATAGTTAAAAAGATGCTGTCATGTTAGATTTCGGAATTAAGGACCTGATAGATATCCTGCTTGTGGCAGTAGGCCTGTTCTATTGCTATAAGCTGATGAAGCAGTCCCGCTCTGTGAACATCTTCTACGGGGTGCTGCTGTTCATCAGCTTCTGGATTGTTGTCAGCAAGGTACTGGAGATGAAACTGGTAGGCGGCATCCTGGACAAACTGGTAAGCGTAGGAGCCATTGCCATCATCATCCTGTTCCAGGAGGAAATCAGGCACTTCTTCTACCGAATGGGGGCCCGGCAGCGGGTACACTGGTTCCTGAACTTCTTCCGTCCTGACAAGAAGAAGGATCTCTCAGAGTTCGTTCATGAACGCGAGACCATCTTCCCCATCGTAATGGCCTGCCTGAACATGAGCAAGCAAAGGGTAGGTGCCCTGATCGTATTGCAGAACCATTTGCCCCTGAACGACTTTGTCCGTACCGGAGAGCTGGTGAATGCCAAGATCAGTCAGCGGCTGATTGAGAATATCTTCTTCAAGAACAGCCCGCTGCATGACGGCGCCATGATCATCTCCAATAACAAGATTACGGCTGCCGCATGTATCCTGCCCATCAGTCATGACCTGGACATCCCCAAGGAGTTCGGTCTGAGGCACAGGGCAGCCAAGGGCATCAGCCAGGAGACAGACGCGCTGGCCATCGTGGTCAGCGAGGAGACCGGCAGCATCAGTGCCGCGTATAACGATGTGCTGAAAGCCCATATATCAGCTGAGGAACTGGAACACCTGCTGATGAGGGGAAAGTTTTAAAGTGAAAAGTGAAGGAGTGAAAAGTGAAAAATGAGAGTTTCAAAGACATGTGCAGAACAATCGTCTTTAACTTCTGTCCGAATGGACGAGCGAAGCGATATCTTCTTCTAACTCCTTTAACTCCTTCTAACTGAAAATAAGAATATATTGAATTTATACATAAAAAACAGATAGTATTATGACATTAATGGAGAAAATCATCGCCCGTGCCAAGAGCAACAAGCAGCGCATTGTGCTGCCTGAGAGCCTGGAGGAGCGAACATTGACTGCCGCAGATAAAGCCCTTGCCGATGATTTGGCGGATATTATCCTGATTGGCAATCCTGATGAGATTTTTGCTTTGGGTAAGAAACTGGGACTCACCCATCTGGATAAGGCCGAGATTATCGACCCTGCCACCAGCCCTGTTACCGATGAGTACGTAGAGTTGCTCTACAACCTGCGTAAGAGCAAGGGAATGACCCGGGAAGAGGCCCGTAACAAAGTGCTGAATGATCCCCTGTACTTCGGCTGTCTTATTATCAAGAGCGGACATGCCGACGGTCAGATCAGCGGTGCCCTTTCCACAACAGGTGACACCCTGCGTCCTGCCCTTCAGATTATCAAGTGCGCCCCCGGCATCACCTGCGTAAGCGGTGCCATGCTGCTCATTACTGACAAACCTCAGTACGGCGAGGACGGCGTAGTGGTTCTGGGTGACGTAGCCGTAACACCCGTTCCCGATGCTTCACAGCTGGCCCAGATTGCCGTCTGCACCGCTCATACCGCCCGCAGCGTAGCCGGCTTTGCCGATCCGCGTGTAGCCATGCTCAGTTTCAGTACCAAGGGTAGTGCCCGCCACGAGGTTGTGGATAAGGTAATCGAGGCCACCCGTATCGCTCATCAGATGGAGCCCACCCTGAAGCTGGACGGCGAGTTGCAGGCTGATGCCGCTCTCGTTCCCTCAGTAGGCGAGAAGAAAGCCCCCGGTTCCGACATCGCCGGCCGTGCCAATGTGCTGGTAGCTCCCAGCCTGGAGGTTGGTAACATCGGATACAAACTGGTTCAGCGTCTGGCCGGAGCCGATGCCATCGGCCCCATCCTGCAGGGTATCGCTCATCCCGTTAACGACCTGTCTCGCGGTTGCTCCGTAGATGACATCTATAAGATGGTTGCCATCACCGCCTGCCAGGCAATGGATGCGAAGTAAGGGGTTCTTTTTTAGAGTGAAAAGTGAAAGAGTGAAAAGTGAAAAATAATAGAATCGTAAATAAAAAGTGGGACATATAACACGACATGATAACGACTCTCCTCTTCATGTGAAAAGTCAGCTTTTTGCTGTTGCTATAGTGAATATGGTAAAGCAGAATAATGATTGGCGTGTTAATAGCTTGTTTCAACAGATTCTGCGCTCTGGCACCTCTATTCATGCGAATGTACGTGAATCTGAGTATGCACATAGTATTTCCGATTTCATCTCCAAGCTCACAATCTCACTCAAGGAGGCTAATGAGACAAAAGGGTGGCTTGAGATTCTATTTGAAGCGGATTGTGTGGATGATTCGTTTTTCAATAGCTTATATGCTGATTGTAAGGAATTGATAGCCATTCTTGTTGCGTCGATTAAAACTGCGAAAAATAATAAAGAGAAAATCGTATAATATATAGGGTGTATATGAATAGTTGAAATTATCATTTTTCATTTTTCACTCTTTAACTTTTTATTTTATGAAGATATTAGTCTTGAACTGCGGGAGCAGTTCCATCAAGTACGCATTGTACAACATGGATGACAAGAGTGTCATCACAAGTGGAGGTATAGAGAAGATTGGTTTGCCAGACAGCTTTATCACCGTTAAACTCAATGGTGAGAAGCACAAGATGGAGCGCCCCATAGCCGAGCATACAGCCGGAGTTCAGTGGATATTTGAAGTGCTCACCCAGGGCGAGTATGCCGTACTCAAGAGCCTGGAGGAACTGGATGCCGTAGGCCACCGCATGGTGCATGGCGGTGAGAAGTTCAATCAGAGCGTCCGTCTGACCCCTCAGGTAATGGAGGCCTTTGCTGCCTGCAATGACCTGGCTCCCCTGCATAACCCCGCTAACATCAAGGGAGTGAATGCCGTGACAGCCCTGCTGCCCAATATTCCCCAGGTAGGCGTATTCGATACCGCCTTCCATCAGACCATGCCTGACTACGCCTACATGTATGCCCTCCCTTATAAATTGTATAAGGAATACGGCGTACGCCGTTACGGCTTCCACGGAACCAGTCACCGTTACGTATCACAGCGCGTATGCGAGTTCCTGGGTGTTAAGCCCGAGGGTAAGAAGATCATCACCTGCCACATCGGCAACGGAGCCAGCATCGCAGCTGTCAAGGACGGCAAATGTATTGACACCTCCATGGGTCTTACACCACTTGAAGGCCTTATCATGGGTACCCGCAGCGGTGACATCGATGCCGGTGCCGTAACCTTCCTGATGGACAAGCTGAACCTGGATACCAAGGGCATCAGCAACCTGCTGAACAAACAGAGCGGTCTGGCTGGTGTAAGCGAGGGTAGTAGCGACTTCCGCGACATCCTGGCTGGCATTGCCAATGGTAACGACAAGGCTCGTCTGGCCAAGGAGATGTACACCTATCGTATCAAGAAGTACATCGGCCAGTATGCGGCAGCCATGGGCGGAGTGGACATCATCCTCTTTACCGGCGGTGCAGGTGAGAACCAGTGGGAGGTCCGTGAAGGTGCTACCCAGGGTCTGGAGTTCATGGGTGTTAAGATGGATGCTCAGAAGAACCGCGCCTGTCGTGCTACCGAGGCCATCCTCAGTGCCGATGACAGTAAGGTTACCGTTTGCTGCATTCCTACGGACGAGGAACTGATGATTGCCCTGGATACCCAGGCACTCTGCTAAGACCATACATAATCATATAAGTAAGGTATAAGTGACAAAGGGGAGCAACTCGCTCCCCTTTACTTGTACATTGAAAGCGGAGCTCTTCCCTGTGGGAAAAACAGTAAATACGAAGTGCTGGTAGAGACTGCCCTGTTTGGCTCGAGCCAAAAGGGGCATTGGCTCGAGCCAAATGGGGTTATGAGCCGAGCCAAATGGCAAAGTGGGTCCAATGCGCGCGTGCGCGAGGGGCGAAAGTCCGCTTTAAATCATCCTTTTTAGTAGGAAATAACAGGGTCCTCATTACATTTCTTTATTCCTGTGACTGAAAATTCGGGATTTTTGTCTACCTTTGCATCGTGTGACGCATAAGAGCGTCCGTTGACTCATGGTAAAGTACTCCATTGTAATTCCAGTATATAACCGTCCTGACGAGGTGGACGAGCTGATGCAGAGCCTTACTACCCAGACGTTTACCGATTTTGAGGTAATAGTGGTGGAAGACGGTTCTACCGTTCCGTGCGAGGAGGTAATCCGTAAGTACACGGGCCGTCTGGACCTGAAATATTTCGTTAAGCCTAACAGCGGTCCCGGCCAGTCCCGTAACTATGGTGTGGAGCACAGTCAGGGCGAGTACATTATAGTATTGGACAGTGATGTGGTGCTGCCCCCCGGCTATCTGCAGGCTGTTGAGGATGAACTGTCAACTCAGACAGATGCTTTCGGAGGTCCTGACCGTGCACATGAGAGTTTCTCGGATGTGCAGAAGGCTATCAATTACAGCATGACTTCTTTCTTTACTACGGGTGGTATCCGTGGTGGCAGGAAGCAGATGGACAAGAAGTTCTATCCCCGTTCCTTCAACATGGGTATCCGCAGGGAACTTTACCGGCAACTGGGCGGTTTCTCTGAGATGCGCTTCGGCGAGGACATTGACTTCAGTATCCGTATTTACGAGAGCGGAGCTACCTGTCGCCTGTTCCCCGAGGCTTGGGTATGGCATAAGCGCAGGACGGACTTCAGGAAGTTCTTCAGGCAGGTTCACAACAGCGGCATTGCCCGCATCAATCTGATGAAGCGCCATCCGGGTACGCTGAAGCTGGTGCATCTGCTGCCGATGATTTTTACGGTGGGCACATTCCTGTGTCTGTTGTTTGCCCTGCTGGCTTCGGTTATCTCTGTCGGGGGATATGTCAAACTGATAGGCGAAACGGATGATATGATGCGTTTCTGTGCCCTGGTGGAGTTTATTGTGGGTGCCGAGGCTGCCCTGTTGTTTGTTTCTCCGATTCTGCTTTTCATGGCGGTTATCTTTATGGACAGCAGTTTCCGCAACAGGAGCGTTAAGATAGGTATCCTTTCTATATGGGCCAGTTTTATCCAGCTTATCGGCTATGGTACGGGGTTCCTGCGTGCCTGGTGGCTGCGTTGTGTATGCGGCAGGAACGAGGAACTGCAGGCTTTCAAACATAACTTCTACCAGTAACCGGGGGCATGGAGAGTATTAAGACATGGGCTGTGGACGACCGGCCGCGTGAGAAGATGGAGGCGCATGGGGCTTCGGTCCTGAGCAAGGCTGAACTGCTGGCTATTCTGGTGGGAAGCGGCATACCCGGCAAGAGTGCTGTGGAGATGATGCGCGAGATACTGAATGACTATAATGACAGCCTGAAATTGCTGGGAAAGGCTACGGTCAGTGACCTGACACGCTACAAGGGAATGGGTAAGGCTAAGGCAATTACCGTTCTGGCGGCCTGCCAGCTGGCCAATGAGCGCCTGAAGGAGGATTTGCTGCCGCGGCAGAGGATTTCGGAGACAAAGGATGCTTTCCTGTATTTCCGTCCCAGGATGCAGGATCTTACCGTTGAGGAGTGTCATCTGCTGATGCTTAACAATCACTTGGAGATTATTAACAGTGTGATGCTCAGTCACGGTGGACTGGTGGGGGCATCGGTGGATATCAGGGAACTGCTCCGGCATGCGCTTCTGGCACAGGCTACGGGGGTTATTCTCTGTCACAATCATCCCAGCGGTAACCTGAACCCCAGCAGGGAAGACAATGACCTGACGGAGAAGGTCGGAAGGGCTTGTCAGACGATGAGCATCAGGCTGCTGGACCATATTATAGTAGCGGACGATAAGTATTACAGCTATACAGAACAAGGCAAAATATGAACGATACATTACAGATACAAGAGCGTGTGATAGAGGTGCTGCGTACCGTCTATGACCCGGAAATCCCTGTCAATATCTATGACCTGGGCCTCATCTACCGCATAGAACTGAATGATGCGGGCGATGAACTGAGCGTGGATATGACCCTCACGGCCCCCAACTGCCCTGCTGCTGACTTTATCCTGGAGGATGTGCGGCAGAAGCTGGAGAGTATTTTGGGGCTTAATAAAGTGGATGTGCAACTGGTCTTTGAGCCAGAATGGGACAAGGATATGATGTCTGAAGAGGCGAAGGTGGAACTGGGCTTTCTATAAAGTGAAGAATGAAGAATGAAGACTGCGATTGAGTGAGAGGAGAGTCAAACCACGTTTGAGCTATCCCGAGCGTGAGCAGGCTCGACCGAAGGTCAAGAGTGAAGAATCAAGTAATGTTCAATGCTCAATGAAGAAAACTTATTTCATAAGTGACGCGCATTTGGGAAGCAGGGCAATAGCCAGTCCCCGTGAACAGGAGATGCACTTGTGCAGGTTCCTTGACGAGATCAAGGAGCAGGCTGAGAGCGTTTATATGCTGGGTGATATGTTCGACTTCTGGTTTGAATACCGGCATGTGGTGCCCAAGGGCTACACGCGCCTGTTGGGGAAGTTGGCCGAATTGACAGACAGGGGAATCGCTGTTCATTTCTTTACCGGAAATCATGATATCTGGTGTAAGGATTACCTGACCCGGGAGTGCGGTGTTATCATGCATTACGGTCCGGAAGTTGTTGAGATTGAGGGCAAGACCTTCTTTCTGGCTCATGGCGACGGGTTGGGCGATGAAAGCCGTACGTTTCGTTTTCTGCGCTCCGTGTTCCACAACAGATGCTGCCAATGGCTGTTCCGCTGGCTTCATCCTGACCTGGGTATGGCGTTTGGTCTTGGCTGGGCCAGGCAGAGCCGCCTGAAACATGAGCCTACGGCTGACAATCCGTTAGGCGAGCCTCCCTATATGGGCGAGGACAAGGAGCATCTGGTATGCTTTGCCAAGGAATACTTAAGAAAGAATCCGAATATAGACTACTTCATCTTCGGTCACCGGCATATTGAGCTGGACCTTATGCTTACCCGCCAGAACCGTCTGCTTATCCTGGGTGACTGGATCAGCCAGTTTACCTACGCTGAGTTCTCGGACGGCCGGATTAACCTGTGCAATTATCCACTTTAAATAAAAACTGTATTCATTATGCATTTAAGTAACGGACAGAAATCACTTATTAAGAATCTTATTGTCTATAACATTTTCCTTATTTTTTTAAGACCTGTTATAAGCTATCTGCTATACGAAACAATCTACTGGGATCTGGAACTGATGAATGGCATCGGCATCGTTGTTATCAGCCTGTTTATCTTCGGTGCCAGTATCCTTATCCATAAGGATGTTTCCAAGGAATCATCCCGTATCAGGGAGGAAAACTAAATTATTTATTGATGAGGAAGATGGCCGGGACCTTGCTGAGGTCGGGAAGCTGCTTCTTTTTCCATTCGGCGATGGTATGGGTATGGATGTACTCGTCGGCGGTGGTGATGCCGGCTGCAATACACATGCGGGTCTGGGGACGAAGGGACTGCAGAAGGGCTTGGAACATCTTCTGGTTCCGGTAAGGGGTTTCTATGAAGAGTTGTGTCTGGTGCTCGTTCCAGGCGCGGGACTCTAAGGTCTTCAGCTTGCGGGCTCTGTCGGCATCATCTACGGGCAGGTAGCCGTTGAAGGCGAAGCTTTGTCCGTTCAGGCCGCTTGCCATTACTGCCATAATCATACTGCTGGGACCTACTAGGGGAATGACGCGCAGGTTCTGTCGCTGGGCGATGGCTACGATGTCTGCTCCGGGGTCTGCCACGGCGGGGCAGCCGGCTTCGCTGATGACTCCCATGGGCTTGCCGTCCCGTAGCGGCTGCAGGTACTGGCTGAACAGGTGCTCATCGGCATGCTTGCCCATCTCATAGAACGTTGAATCGTCAATGGGAAACTGGCGGTCCACCTGACGGAGGAAGCGGCGGGCGGAACGGATGTTCTCTACGATGAAGTGTCTGATACCCATGATTACATCGTGGTTGTATGTGGGCAGGACCTGATTTACGCTGGTCTCTCCCAATGTGACGGGTATAAGGTATAGGGCTATTTCCATAATTGTATCTTGGCGTTGTTGAAATCTGACTGATACTGTGCTACGCTAAAGATGTAGCCGCGGCACAGATTGGGGATGGTGACGATGCTGATGTCTCTGGTATTCTCGGGGGAGAGAATGTCCCGGATGTTGTCCCGGATGCCTGTTCCCTGCAGTTTGAAGACGGCTTCCTTCCTGGTCCAGAGGCTGATGAAGGTGGCGTCCGGGTTGGGGGAGGAGAAGACTTGGCGGCATTCCTCGTCGTTCATACAATAGCGCACCAGATGCTCTTTGGCCGGGCGGAGGGCTTCTATGTCCAGGCCGCAGGGGGCTGTGCTGATGTAACATCCTAATGCTTGGCTGCAATGACTCAGGCTGAAGTGTATGTGGGGGTAGTCCCTGAGTGTGGGCTTGCTGTGCAGTCCGTAGGTGAACATCGGCCTGCCGGGGATACCGTATTCAAGCTGCAGGCCCCTGCACAGTTCCAGATAGGCCAGGGCGCAGTCTCTCTGTCCGTTCAAGTGTTTGAATTTCAGTGCCTGTTCCTGCCTCCATGCAGGTAGGGTGGAGACGGCTTCCTCTACATCTTTCCTGGAGATACGTTCTAAATGGTCATTGATATACAGCATACGTAAGAACAAAATTAGGCATTTTCTTTTAATCCCGAACATGATTTGTGCTTTTTTCTTGTCTAAGCTGTTTATTTCGGTTCTTTTATTTATAATATGTTTGCGCGCGAGAGTTTTATTTTGTAACTTTGCACCCACTTTCAGTAAAAAGAATTAAACAAAAGACGTAAAATGAGTGACAGATTGTTTATTTTCGACACTACACTGCGTGATGGTGAACAGGTTCCCGGCTGCCAGTTGAATACGGTGGAGAAAATTCAGGTAGCCCGCCAGTTGGAGGCTCTTGGTGTTGATGTCATTGAGGCTGGATTCCCTATCAGCAGCCCCGGTGATTTTAACTCGGTAATTGAAATCAGTAAGGCTGTGACATGGCCCACTATCTGTGCGCTGACCCGTGCGGTTGAGAAGGATATTGATGTGGCAGCTGAGGCACTGAAGTATGCCAAGCACAAGCGTATCCATACTGGTATAGGTACCAGCGAGAGTCATATCCGCTATAAGTTCAACTCTACTCCCGAGGAGATTATTGAGCGTGCTGTGGCTGCTGTCAAGTATGCCAAGAAGTATGTGGAGGACGTGGAGTTCTACGCCGAGGACGCAGGCAGGACAGACAATGAATACCTGGCTCGCGTCATAGATGCTGTTACCAAGGCGGGTGCCACGGTCTGCAACATCCCCGATACTACGGGCTTCCGTGTTCCCAATGAATACTTTGAGAAAATCAAGTATCTGTATGAGCATGTGGATGCCTTTGCCGCAGGAAAGAGTATTCTGTCCACTCATTGCCATAATGACTTGGGTATGGCTACAGCCAACACCATTGCCGGTGTGCTGGGCGGTGCCCGTCAGGTGGAGGTTACCATCAACGGTATAGGTGAACGTGCCGGTAACACTTCCCTGGAGGAGGTTGCCATGATCTTCAAGACGCATCCTGACCTGGGTATCGATACCAATATCAATACCACTAAGATTTATCCTACCAGCCGTATGGTGAGCTCGCTGATGAATATGCCTGTTCAGCCTAACAAGGCTATTGTGGGCAAGAATGCCTTTGCGCACAGTTCCGGTATTCATCAGGACGGTGTGCTGAAGAATGCCTCTACCTATGAGATTATGGATCCCAAGGATGTGGGTATTGACGATAACGCTATTGTGCTGACTGCCCGCAGCGGCCGTGCTGCCCTGAAGCACAGGCTGAGCGTGAACGGTGTGGAGATTGACGGTGAACGTCTGGATAAGGTTTATCAGGACTTTCTGGCTCTTGCCGATAAGAAGAAGGAGGTGACTGACGATGATATTCTGGTATTGGCAGGTGCTGACAGAAGTGCCTCACACAGTGTGAAGCTGGATTACCTGCAGGTTACTACCGGTAAGGGTGTGAAGAGTGTTGCCAGCATCGGTCTGCTCGTTGCCAATGAGAAGTTCGAGGCTGCCGCATCAGGTAACGGCCCCGTGGATGCTGCCATCAATGCGCTGAAGTGTATCATCAAGCGTAAGATGACGCTGAAGGAGTTTACTATCCAGGCTATCAGCAAGGGTTCTGATGACATGGGTAAGGTACACATGCAGGTGGAATATAACGGTCACCTCTATTACGGCTTTGGCGCCAATACGGATATTGTGACTGCCAGCGTGGAGGCTTATATTGACTGTATCAACAAGTTTAGATAGTATGGGAAAGACTTTATTTGACAAGATATGGGACGCACACGTTATTCAGAACGTGGAGGACGGTCCTACACAACTTTATATTGACCGCCTGTATGCTCATGAGGTAACCAGTCCGCAGGCATTTGACACATTAAGGGACAAGAACATCAAGGTGTTCCGTCCTGACCATGTATATGCTATGCCTGACCATAATACGCCCAGTGATCAGCAGGAGCGTATTGATGACCCCGTAGGCCGTACGCAGGTTGAGACGCTGGCCAGGAACTGTGCCGAGTTCGGTATTACCCATTTTGCCATGGGAACCAAGGATAACGGTATTATCCATGTGGTGGGTCCGGAGAAGGCGCTCTCCTTGCCGGGCATGACCATTGTATGCGGTGACTCTCATACCAGCACTCACGGTGCTGTGGGTGCTATTGCCATGGGTATTGGTACCAGCGAGGTGGCTCAGGTGCTGGCCTCGCAGTGTATCCTGCAGAGCAAGCCCAAGACCATGCGTATTAATATTGAAGGTACGTTGCAGCCTGGTGTCACTGCCAAGGATGTGGCCTTGTACATTATGGCTCAGATGACTACCAGCGGCGCTACGGGTTATGCTGTGGAGTATGCCGGAAGTGTCATCCGTAATATGAGTATGGAGGGACGTCTGACGCTCTCCAATCTTTCCATCGAGATGGGATCACGTGCGGGCCTTATTGCTCCGGACGAGACGACTTTCGCTTACCTGAAGGGGCGTGAGTATGCTCCCAAGGGTGAGGCTTGGGATCAGGCTGTTGAGGAGTGGAAGAAGTTGCGCAGCGACGATGATGCCGCCTTTGACAAGGAGGTGACTTTCAAGGCCGAGGATATCAAGCCGCGTATCACATACGGAACCAATCCGGGTGCCGGCATTGCGATAGATGAGTGTATTCCTACACTTGAGGACATACCTGCCAGTGACCGCGGTCAGTTCCAGGCTATGCTGGATTATATGCAGTTCCGGCCCGGTCAGAAACTGGAGGGTACACCTGTTGACTATTGTTTCCTGGGTGCCTGCACCAATGGCCGTATCGAGGACTTCCGCGCCTTTGCCTCTGTGGTAAAGGGTAAGAAGAAGGCTGACAGTGTTGTTGCCTGGCTGGTTCCCGGCAGTTGGCTGGTTCGTCAGCAGATTATTGATGAGGGGATAGATAAGGTTCTGGAGGAGGCCGGTTTTGAACTGCGTCTGCCCAGTTGCTCCAGCTGTCTGGCCATGAATCCTGATAAGGTTCCTGCCGGCAAGCTCAGTATCAGCACCAGCAACCGTAACTTTGTTGGCCGTCAGGGTCCCGGTGCCCGTACTGTACTGGCCAGTCCCCTGGTAGTGGCTGCAAGTGCGATAACCGGTGTGATTACTGATCCGAGAACTCTTTAAATGAAGAGTGAAGAATCAAATAATGTTCAATGCTCAATGTTTAAAGTTCAATGAAAGAAAAATTCGATATTATACAGTCAACTTGTATTCCCATCGAGATTGACAACAATAATACAGATAATATCATTCCTGCACGTTATCTGGCTTTCACCACCCGTGACCCTAAGTTCTATGGTGACGCTTTCATGCATGACCTCCGTTATGATGCCGATAACAAGCCTGTGGCTGATTTCGTGATGAATAAGCCTGAGTTCTCAGAGGCTCCCCATAAGGGTGTTCATGAGATTATTGTGGGTGGTCAGAACTGGGGCTCAGGTTCCAGTCGTGAGCACGCTGCATGGGCCATTGCCGGCTATGGCGTAAGGGTGGTTATCAGTAACAGTTTCGCGGATATTCATCGGAATAACCTGCTGAACTGCTTCGTGCTGCCCGTGATTGTCAGCCGTGAGTTCCAGCTGGAGCTGTTCAAGAGCATTGCCGAGGATAGCAATACGCTGGTTACCGTGGATGTTCCCAACCAGACGGTAAAGAATGAGAAGACGGGAAGCGTAGAGCATTTTGAGATCAATGCCTATAAGAAGTACTGTCTGATGAATGCCTATGATGATATTGATTTCCTCCTGGCCAATACTGACAAGATAGAGGCCTGGGAGAAGCATAAGTAATCCACTTGTTTTTAATGGCTGAAACTCCATATATAGAGATAATGGACACCACGCTCCGCGATGGTGAGCAGACCAGTGGGGTAAGCTTTGTTCCGCATGAGAAGCTGCTCATTGTAAGGATGCTGCTGCAGGAACTCTGTGTGGACAGGGTGGAGGTGGCCAGTGCCCGTGTTAGTGAGGGTGAGAAGGAAGCGGTCACCATGATTTGCCGCTGGGCCCGTCAGTCCGGAAAACTGGACAGGATTGAGGTGTTGGGATTTATTGACGGACAGACTTCCGTTGACTGGGTAAAGAATGTGGGCTGCAAGAATATCAATCTGCTGTGCAAGGGGTCGGAGCGCCACTGTAAGTATCAGTTACAGAAGACCCTGGAGGAGCATGTGGCTGATGTCAGACAAAGTATCCGGTATGCGCACGAACAGGGTATAGACGTTAATCTGTACTTGGAGGACTGGTCAAATGGTATGAAGGACAGTCCCCAGTATGTCTTCGGCTTTGTGGATGCACTCCGTACGGCTGGTGTGAAGCGTTTCATGCTGCCGGATACGCTGGGTATCCTGAATCCTATGCTGACGGCTCAGTTCATCTCGCAGATGGTGGAGCGTTATCCTGACCTGCACTTTGATTTTCATGCACATAATGACTATGACATGGCTGCCGGTAATGTCCTGGCTGCTGTCTCAAATGGCTGCAAGGGTGTTCATACTTCTGTAAACGGATTGGGTGAACGTGCCGGTAATGCGCCTATCAGTAGTGTGCAGGCTATCCTGAAGGACCATTTCCACGGCAGGACCGGACTGGTGGAGGAGAACCTGAACAAGGCCAGTCACATGGTGGAGAGCATTGCGGGAATCGCCATTCCGCCTAACAAGCCTATTGTAGGTGAGAGCGTCTTTACGCAGGTGGCCGGCGTACATGCCGACGGTGACAAGAAGCACAGCCTGTATTGCAATGACCTGATTCCCGAGCGTTTCGGTCGCAAGCGCGAGTATGCCTTGGGCAAGAATTCCGGCAAGGCCAATATCCTGAAGAACCTGGAAGAATTGGGTCTGGAACTGACACCGGAGCAGACGCGCCGGGTAACGGACCGGATTATCGAGCTGGGTGACAAGAAGCAGCTTGTTACTCAGGAGGATCTTCCCTATATCGTCAGCGATGTACTGAAGCACTCGGCACCGGATGACAAGGTGAAACTGAAGAGTTATATGGTATCTACGGCTTACGGACTTAAGCCTATGGCCAGCGTAAAATTGCAGGTGGGTAGTCAGGTGTATGAGGAGTCTGCTATGGGCGACGGTATGTATGATGCCTTTGTACGTGCCTGCCGCCATATTTACCGTGACCGCCTGGGCCGTCAGTTCCCCTGGCTGGATAACTATCAGGTGAGCATTCCGCCTGGAGGGCGTACAGATGCTTTGGTACAGACTACCATTTCATGGGTGTGGAATGACAGGACTTTTCGTACCCGGGCCCTTGATCCCGACCAGACAGAGGCGGCCATCAAGGCTACAATTAAGATGTTAAATATTATAGAACAGGAATATGAAGCTTAAGATTGCAGTTCTGGCCGGTGATGGTATCGGGCCGGAGATTATGGAACAGGGTGTGGCTGTTACAAGCGCCATAGCCGAGAAGTTCGGACATGAAGTATCTTACAAGGAGGCTCTCTGCGGTGCTCATGCTATTGATGAGGTGGGTGACCCTTTCCCCGAGGAGACTTTCCAGACTTGTATGGAGGCTGATGCTGTGCTCTTTGCCAGCGTTGGTGATCCCAAATTCGATAATAACCCTACAGCTAAGGTGCGGCCTGAGCAGGGATTGCTGGCTATGCGTAAGAAACTGGGGCTCTTTGCCAATATACGTCCCGTAGAGACTTTTGACTGCCTGGTGCACAAGTCTCCCCTGAAGGATGAACTGGTACGCGGTGCTGATTTTATCTGTATCCGCGAGCTTACCGGCGGTATGTATTTCGGCGAGAAGAAGGAGGGTACGGATGAGGCTTATGATACCAACTTCTACAGCCGTCCTGAGGTGGAGCGCATCCTGCGTGTTGCCTATCAGTATGCCCGTCAGCGCCGCAAACACCTGACTGTTGTGGATAAGGCAAACGTATTGGCCAGCAGCCGTCTGTGGCGTAAGGTGGCTCAGGAGATGATGGGTGAGTATCCTGATGTTGAGACTGACTTTATGTACGTTGACAATGCCGCTATGCGTATGATTCAGGATCCCAAGTTCTTCGATGTCATGGTAACGGAGAATACCTTCGGTGATATCCTTACCGACGAGGGTTCCTGCATCACGGGTTCTATGGGTCTCCTGCCCAGTGCCTCTACGGGTGAGCATACTCCTGTATTCGAGCCTATCCACGGCTCATGGCCTCAGGGTAAGGGCTTGAATATTGCCAACCCTCTGGCTCAGATTCTCAGTGTGGCCATGCTATATGAATACTTCGGTCTGAAGGCTGAGGGTGCTCTTATCCGCGAAGCTGTGAACGCTTCACTGGACCAGAATGTCCGCACACCCGAAATTCAGGTTGAGGGCGGTGCCAAGTATGGTACCAGGGAAGTAGGCCAGTGGATTGTTGACTATATTAAGAATAAGTGAAAAGAATCATCTCTTTTACGTTCATCCTCTGTTGGTGTTTCTGTGTGAATGCACAGAAGTACCAACAGCTGGTTAAGCGGGCTATGGAACAATTGCAGGCTGACAGTCTGATTCAGGCTGAGGCAACTTTCCGCCAGGCCTTGGAGGCAGATCCCCTGATGAAGTCCAATGCCCTGCTATATCAGTATATAGGTAATATCCAGGAGCGTAGGGGAGAATATCAGCGTGCCTTGGAATCGTATAATCAGGGGCTGATGATTTCCGGTACAACTGTCAGCCTGCTGTTGTGCCGTGCTGCGCTCTATATGAATATGGAAAACAATGAGCGTGCCATGGCTGACTATACCGAGGTACTGAACCTGGAGCCTAACCAGACTGAGGCTCTCCTGTTCCGTGCCTATCTTTACCGCCTGCAGCGTGACTACAAGCGTTCGCGTGTTGATTATGAACGTCTGGTCAAACTGGAACCTCTGAACGAGAAGGCCCGTCTGGGACTGGCTATCCTGAATGAAAAAGACCGCCGGCCGCGTGAGGCTATGGAGCAGATGGATGCCTTGTTGCAGCTTTTCCCCAAGCACGCCTCGCTTTATCTGGTCCGTGGCGGCATGTATCAGAACCGTAAGCAGTATGATATGGCCCTTTTGGATATCAATCATGCCATTGAACTGGAACCGAAGAATCCTGAATGCTTCGTATCCCGTTCCCTTCTGTATAAGGCTATGAAAAAAAATAAGCTGTCCAGGCAAGATGCCCAGACAGCTCTTCGTCTTGGTGCAGACGCATCATTCCTTTCTGAATAGGGGGGGGGATGTGCCTACCTGTTTATCCTTTCTGTTATTACTTGCGCTCGATGGTCTGAGCGCGGTCGGGACCTACACTGACAATGGTGATGGGAGTGCCGGTGGCCTTCTCTATATAAGTGATGTAATCCTTTAACTGCTGAGGGAACTGATTCTCAGAGGTCATCTGTGTGAGGTCGGTCTTCCAGCCGGGCAGATCCTCATAAACAGCCTGCCATCCTTCGGTATCGTAGGGCATATCCGTTGTAGTCACGCCGTCCTTCTGGTAGGCTGTGCAGACACGGATGGTGTCGAATGTGTCCAATACATCGCTCTTCATCATGATGAGCTGTGTTACACCGTTAATCATGATGGCGTATTTGAGGGCTACCAGGTCAAGCCATCCGCATCGGCGGTTACGGCCTGTAACAGCTCCGTACTCGTGACCGATTTCACGGATCTTATCTCCCGTCTCGTCAAAGAGTTCTACGGGGAAGGGACCTGAGCCTACGCGGGTGCTGTAAGCCTTGAAGATACCGAACACCTCGCCAATGCTGTTGGGTGCTACGCCTAATCCTGTGCAGACACCGCCACTGACAGTGTTGCTGCTCGAAACGAACGGGTAGGTGCCGTGGTCTATGTCCAGCATGGTTCCCTGAGCACCTTCTGCCAGTACGCTCTTACCTTCTGCCAATGCCTTGCCCAGTTCAATCTCTGTGTCGGTAAGCTGGAACTGGCGCATGTATTCAATGCCTTCCATCCAAACCTTCTCCTCTTCTGTGATGTCAAAGTCGGTATAGTGAAGGTCCTGCAGAATCTGCATGTGACGGGCCTTGAGTGCTGCATACTTCTGAGGGAAATCGCCCAGAATGTCACCTACACGCAGACCGGTTCTGCTGGCCTTCTCGCTATAGGTGGGGCCAATGCCTTTGCCTGTGGTACCTACCTTGTTCTTTCCCTTGGCTGCCTCATAGGCACGGTCCAGTACGCGGTGGGTAGGCAGGATGAGGTGTGCACGCTTGCTGATGTGCAGACGGCTCTTCAGGTCATAGCCGGCAGCTTCCAGTTCCTTGGCCTCCTGCATAAAGAGGTCGGGCGCAATGACGCAACCGTTACCTATGATATTCAGCTTGCCTTCGTCAAAGATTCCTGAAGGAATGCTTCTGAGGACAAACTTCTTACCCTCGAATATAATGGTATGTCCGGCATTGGGGCCGCCGGCAAAGCGGGCTACGACGTCATATCGGGGAGTGAAACAGTCCACTACCTTACCTTTTCCTTCATCGCCGAAGACGATACCCAGCAGGGCATCTACTTTTCCTTTTTTCATTTTTTCTGTATTTTTGTTTTTGTTTTTGCTTTCCTGTTCTTTATGCTGTTTCTGACCATGCAGCTGCGGCACAGGCCATGAAAGTACAGCACTGGTTGCGTAATGACGAATTGCTTGCATTTCTGTTCGCTGAGCCAGTTCTCTATCTTGCTGTTTTCCAACTTGCGTATCTGCCCGCATTGCTCGCATACCAGGCATACCATGGGATGGGGCATGATACTGCATTCGTAATGGTTTGCACGTGAGAGGGAGTGTTTGATAACCAGCTTGACTTCTTCCAACAGCTTAAGGGTGTTGAAAAGGGTGACTCTGCTAACCTGGAACCGGGCTTTCTCTGCCATAATCTCCTGCAGCTCGTCTATGCTGAAGATGCCGGGTATCTGACAAATGATACGCAGAATCTCGAACCGTTCGGGAGTCTTGCGTATGTTTTTGCCCTTCATGTACTCTGTGAGCCGTTGGGCAGCAATGGTGTATAAATCTGCATTCTCACTCATTAGCGGTTGCAAAATTACGAATAAGTGAGCGGAATACAAAATAAATATTGGATTTATTTTTATTCCCGAAAGGGAGTAATTTCGAGGCGAAGCCTCAAAGTTTCGAATAAGTGAGCGGAATACAAAATAAATATTGGATTTATTTTTATTCCAGAACGGGAGAATCCAACAATCCTGTCGTCGCCATGATAGCTTTGCGTAGGGCGAGGTCGGCGTTGGGGAGCAATGATTGGGCCTGATCCTTTAATTCCTCGGCAGAGCGTTCCTGTAACTGTGCTCCCTGCTGAAGCAAACGGGCTATGCAGAGGAATCCGCACAGTTGTCTCATCGGCGAGGGAGATGCTATCCATTCGAAGGCGGATGTGGCACACCAGGGTTCCTTGCTGATAAGCTGCATGCTGAGGACCTGTGCCACCTCGGCCGTAGGAATCTCGTCTATCCAGATGTCGGCTATCTCGGGCAGGAACTCCTGCGGCGGCATTAGCATGGCGGCCAGAAGCTTGCATTCACGGATGTTCTCGTTCCATAGCTGCTGGGCCAATGTGCGTGAAGGCTGAAACTCGGTTGCAATGCTTTGCAGGCGGGGCAGTTCTACGCCGAAAACCAGTTTGTACGGGGCACCGGCCTCGCGCATTCTGGCGCTGAGGATACCATTCATGGCAGCACGCAGTTCTTTCTTTATATCTTGTATGTCAGAGTTTTCCATATCTAAGCATTTGGTGGTCATAGGTTTCGTCATAGTGTATTTCTACATCCGTAACGTTGCCTTTGTCATCATGAACCAGTTCATACCGGGGGTTGATGAATCCCTTGTAGGGAGAAATGTCCAGTTTGCGATACCGCTCCAGTATCTCCTGATGCAGGTCGGCATCTACATGGACGCCGTATTCCTCAACCAGCTGACGGGCTGCGGTCAGGTCCCCCTCGCTCTTGATGCGCTGGATTTCTGCCAGTAGGGTTGCAAAGGCAGTCCGTAGCATAGGGTAGGAGTGTACTTGTATGTAGTGTTTGCCCTGACATTCCGTTATGGCGGCAGCCTGAGGGTAATGTCTGAGTGTCCATCGGGCGATAAGGGCCCGGTTGCGCATGTGTGCTTCCTCTATCAGGTTGCCCTTTTCAATACGTACCAGCTGAGTGAGGGCTCCGTTCATCAGGTAACTGTAATACTGGGCCTTGTAGGCTTCTGCATCGGGGGTAAGTCCCAGCTGCACCAGCTTCTCGTCTGCCAGATAGTAGAGACCGAAGAGGTCGGCGCGTGCTTCCTCGATGGTACTGCCATATGCTTTCAGTGCATCGGGGTCAACACCGGGCAGTAGCTGTCCGCTTCCGTGTCCCAGGCACTCATGCAGGTCTGTATGCAATTCGTCACAGATGTTTCCGTATTTGTCTAACAGGTCAATGCTCTGCCGGTCAATGACAAATTCCTGTCGCAGTCCGCTACCCTTGGCCGCCTCATCATAAGCATGCGTGAGATTGCCTATGGTAACGCTCTTGCTGCCGTACACGGCTCTGACCCAGTTGCTGTTGGGAAGGTTGATACCTATAGCGCTACTGGGGTACAGGTCGCCTCCCAGGATGGCTGCATTGATAACCTTGGCCGATACCCCACGGCATTCTTTCTTGCGGAAGCGAGGGTCTATGGGCGAATGATCCTCGAACCACTGGGCATTGTCACTCAGCGCCTTGGACCTGCGGGTAGCTATGGGGTCCACGAAGTTGACATATCCTTCCCAGCTGGCTTTCAGGCCCAGAGGGTCGCCATAGACTTCTGTAAATCCGTTGGTGAAGTCCACCTGGCTTTCAGTATCCTGTAACCATAGGATGGTGTATTGGTCAAATGTCTTCAGATTTCCTGTCTGGTAGAATTCTATCAGTTTCTCAATGACAGCCTGCTGCTTTCTGTTCTCGGCATAAGGTATGGCATCCCGAAGGGAGGCTATGATGCGGTCAATATACCGGCCGTACATTCCTCCGCTACGCCATACGTTCTCATACAATGTTCCGTCCGGGTTTCTTTCCAAGCGGCTGTTCATACCGTACATTACGGGCCGTTCCTGGTTCCCCTGTTCTTTCTGGCGGGAGTAGAATTCTTCGGCTTCAGCCTGTGTGATGCCCTTCTGATAGTAATTACTGGCCGAGGTAAGTAACAGGTCTTCACCCTGTGTCTGGTTCACGCGTTTGCTCAGGACAGCGGGGTCGAAGATAATGGGTATAAGGTCGGATACGTCAAGGCCGGCTTCCTGGGCAGCGCTTGTGAAGAACTGTTCTGAGAAGCCGGGTATAAACTTCTGGTATCCGTAATGATGATGTATTCCGTTGCTGAACCATACACGCTTCAGATAAATGACGAACTGCTGAAAATCCTTGGTGTTCCGGTCGCCCTGATATTGCGTGTAGATGGTCTCCAGTACCTGGCGCAGACGAAGGTTGCAGGAACCGTTCTGGTCCCATAGGATGTCACGTCCTGATAATGCCGCCTTGCTCAGGTGGTATATGAGTAGTTTCTGACGTAGGGTAAGTTCTTTGAATCCGGGAACCTGGTAACGAAGAAGTTGAATGTCGGCAAAGCGTTCAACCTGAAATGTGAAATCACTTTTTGCCTGCATTCTTCTTTTCTTTCTTCTCGTTCTCTTTTTTCTGTTTTTTCTGGCTTTTCTTCAAATCCAGCTTCTCCTGAAGCATTTCCATATTGCTGGTTCTGTATTCACGGGGAGTAATGCCCAGACGCTTGTAGAAGGCTACATAGAAGCATTGCCTGTTCTGAAATCCCACAGCCAGGGCAATATCTTCGACTGTCATGTTCAGATATCGGCGATCCTTAAGCATGTACATGGCCTCCTTGATACGGAATTCGTTTACCATCTGGGAGTAGTTGTCCTGATAGCGCAGATTAACAATGGCACTGATGTATCTGACGTTTGTGTTCAACTCCTCAGCCATTTTCTTGGCAGAGTAATTGCAGTCACGATACTTCTTCTCAACAATGAACTTTGCCATAATCTGTTGGTAAATTTCATCTACGGTCTCCATTTTGAGCAAAGACCTGTAAAGAGGTGTCTTTTGCTTCTTTTCAGTTAAGTTGTACTTTGCCATTGTTTCTTTTTGATGGATTTTCGCTGCAAAAATACAAATTAGTTTTATTAAAAATGTAATTGTAGTAAAAAAAATAATAATTTTGTGCGATTTTTTACAATATTTATGCAAAATGTACTGAAACGCTATTTCGGATATGATAGTTTCCGTCCTTATCAGCGTGAGATTATAGAGACTGTCATGCATGGACGTTCCGCTCTTGTGCTGATGCCGACGGGTGGAGGAAAGAGTCTTTGCTATCAGTTGCCGGCCCTGATGATGGAGGGTACGGCTATTGTTATTTCTCCTTTAATATCCCTGATGCGTGACCAGGTAAGCCAGCTCCGCAGCAATGGTATCCAGGCTGTGGCACTGAACAGCAGCGAGGGGGAATTGGATATGATGACCCTGCAGCGCGAATGTCAGGACGGACAGGTTAAGCTGCTCTTTCTTTCGCCCGAACGGCTGATGCTGGAATTGCCGCGCCTGCTCCGTTCCATACGTATCTCCCTGATTGCCGTGGACGAGGCGCATTGTATCTCGCAATGGGGACACGATTTCAGACCCGAGTACAATGAACTGGGGATTCTCAGGCAGACTTTTCCGCAGGTTCCCATTGTTGCCCTTACGGCTACTGCCGACAAAGTTACACGTTTTGATATCCTGAATCAGCTGAACATTCCGGATGCGCAGGTTTTTATCGGCAGCTTTGACCGTCCGAACCTGAGTCTGGATGTACGGCATGGCCTGGATTCGTATGAGAAACGCATGGCCATCCTGCATTTCCTGGAGTCGCACAGAAATGAATCAGGTATCATCTATTGCCTGAGCAAGAAGACTACCGAGTCAGTGGCCGCATTCTTACGGGCTCATCACATCGAAGCCGCCGTTTATCATGCCGGTCTGTCTTTACTGGACCGTAACAGGGCACAGGAGGATTTCCTGAATGACAGAGTGCAGGTGGTGTGTGCCACCATTGCCTTCGGTATGGGTATCAATAAGGGTAATGTACGTTTCGTAATCCATTATAACCTGCCCAAGAGTATCGAAAATTACTATCAGGAGATAGGACGTGCCGGTCGGGACGGCGCACCTGCTGACACATTGTTATTCTATAATGTGCAGGATATCATTCAGCTTACCCGATTTGCCCGGTCGAGCGGTCAGCAGGATATCAATGTGGAACGCCTGAACCGGATGCGTGAGTATGCTGAGGCCAGTGTTTGCCGCAGGCGCATATTGCTGAACTATTTCGGACAGGAGACGGCTACGGACTGCCATAATTGCGACATCTGTCAGCATCCTCCCCAGCTGTTTGACGGTACACAGTATGTTCAGATGGCTTTGAGCGCCGTTATGCGTGCCGGCCAAATGATTTCCATGCATACCTGCATTGATATTCTGTGCGGTATTCTTTCAGATGAGGTGAGCCGTAACGGGTATCACAGTCTGAAAACTTTTGGGGTAGGCCGGGCTATCCCGCCTAAAGACTGGAGGGATTACATGCTGCAGATGTTACAAATGGGATTTCTGGAGGTAATGTATGACCAGCACAATCATCTGCGCATAACCGAACTGGGAAAACAGGTCCTGTACGGAAAGCGTCAGGCGATGCTGGTTGTGATAAGACGTGAAGTGCAGCCGGTGAAGGGTAAAAAGAAACAACCTGGCCAGAAGGAGTTGCTGCCGGGGCTGTGGAATTTTCCGATGAACGGACCGCAGGAGGATAAGGAACTGTTCGAGGCCTTGAGACTCTTGCGCCTGAGGTTGGCTCAGCAGAGGGGTGAGCCTCCGTTCGTGATTATGTCCGATAAGGTACTTCACCAATTGGCTGCCTATAAGCCTACCACCCTGCAAGCTTTCGGCAACATCAATGGAATTGGGGAGTTCAAGTGCGCTACCTATGGACCGGTGTTCCTTCCGGTAATCATTCAGCACATATCCGGATCGGATTCCTGATCCGATGCTGAGTTGTTGGCCGAGTGGACTGCTTTCTCATGATCCTCCAGTGCCACGCTCAGGCGGGCTATCTGCATCATAATCTCATCCCGCTTGGACTCCAGATTCTCCTGCTGTGCCGCAAGGGATTCCTGCAGTGTATCGTCGTCGGCATTGCGGTAGTTGCCGTCGGCCTGTAAGGACAGAAGCCGGCTGTTCAGGTCGTCAACACGGGACTGGCAGACAGCAACATTACGCTGAACATTCAGAATGACGGAACGGATGTTCTCCCAGTCCTTCTCCTCGTTGAAGATTTCCTGCAATTCGCTATATTGGACGGGTGGGTGATGCATATTGAAGTTCCGTATCCACAGGTCCAGACGCGAGCGCTCCCGGCTCAGTTCCTCACTCAGCTCCTTCCCGAACATGATATGGAACTCATTGCGCCCTCTCAGGTAGTCAATGTCATGCAGCATCTTTGTAGTCCTCTCCTGTTCTGTCTCTTCCGCCAGCCGGGTTGTGGTCATCTGTTGGTGTATCTCGTTGTACAGCGGTTGGGGCCCGCTCTCACCTGTTGCCTGCCGGATGGATTTGTTGCTCTCCTCTATCTGGTTCTTGCGGTCTTCGGTGCGGTTCTTTACCAGTTCCAGGTAGAATCTGAAACTTTTTTGCTGTTCCTGCATCAGCTCATACCGGCCCTTCAGGAGTTCCAGTTCCTGCTGTTCTCTGTCAATCTGTCTGTTGATTTCATTCCAGTTGTTTCGAAGGGTGATAATCTGTTCGCGCAGGCCTTCCTGATTGTGGTCCCAGATGCCTTTCCAGTCTTTAATGGTAAGGTTTTCCTCCAGATGGTGGTATATCTCGCTGAACCGGATGCTTTCCTTGTCAATCATGTCCAATACCCTTTCCACCTGTCCTACTCTTACCTGGCAGGCAGTGTTAACCTCGCTCAGGCGGACGCTCAGATCTTTCTTCTGGGAGTCCAGTGCCTGTATCTGTTCTCCTAGTCTGGTAATCTGCGACATGTGGTAGTTGAAGGTGTCCAGTTCCTTCTGTGCCTCTTCGGCATCGTTTCCGGTGCTCTCTATCATGTGCCTGATCAGGGCCATTCGGGCATCCAGATTGGTGCTGGGTGAACATTCTTTGAATGATGGGTCCAGCGATGCATAGATTCCCCATTCCTTTACGTCGTCGTTCTGTCGGATACGTATGGCATTCAGCGAACTCTCCTCCGAGAAATGGCGGCCTTTGCTCTCTGCCAGGTCCAGTCGCAGTTCATCCAGCAGCTTCCGCTTTCCCCTCAGTTCGGCCGACAACAGTTCGTAGTCTGTCTTGAACTCGCCGATGAGCTTACTCTGGTCCAGCATGGTATCGCTATGGTAAGGATGATGTGTAGCTCCGCAGACGGAGCAGCTTACGCCCTCCTTCAGGTCTGCTCTCAGCTGGATGATGTTCTGCCCTTTGCTCAGCAGGTATGTATGTTCTTTTTCGTGGCACAGACGGGACAGTTTTCCCACCTCCGTTTCCATTTCCCTGATATTGCGTTCCGTATTCTCGATGTGAAGACGCAGTTCATTCAGTGTCCTGACCTTCTCCTCGATACTTCTGTATCCCACCGAGATCTGGTGCCAGAGTGACTGGGCGGAAACCAGCATCTGTTTCAGGCTTTTCAGCTGCATGGCACGTTCCTGCAGCTTGTAGCTGTCCTGCCCCAGGATATTGGACTTGTGCGTCTGCAGTTCGCTCTCCATGGCTTCTATTTCCGATGTTACTTCCTGATACTGGCTGAATACCTTTTCCAGCATTCTGTTCTCCTCTTCCTGTTTCTGCAGGGATTCCGTATGCAGTATTTTTGTCTGTTTCTGCTGTTCCTCAATGTCCTGCAGGTTGTCTAATAAGAGCAGAATCCTCTCGGCATGGTGAATTGTTGACTCATGTATTTCCATTCCCTGACGTTTGGCACGGTGCAGTGTCAAATTGTCTGTCAGGTTCTCTATGTCCTGTTTTACCTCAGCCGAATTGCATTCCAGCGTCTGCATCTGTTGTGTTGCCTTCTCAATCAGAATGGCCAGATTCTTTATCTCTGCCTCACAGGCCTGGGTGAAGCCTTGAAGTGTCAGGGCATGGAATATGTTGTCCAGCATCACATGATGCCGCTCTTCGGCACTCCTGCGCTGGCTTTGCATCTGAGCCTGCAGTTTCTCCTGTCCGCTCCATGACTGGTTCAGCTCGTCGCCTTCACGCTTCAGTATGCTCAGGCTGCGATTGTTCTGACTGGTCAGTTTCTCCAGGATTGATACCCGCTGAAAGGTTCCCTGGATAGCCTCGCACATCTCATAACGCTCCAGCTGGCGGATGTCATTTGCCATCGAGGCCTGCTGCTTGTTCAGTTCGAAGAGTCTTTCCTTTTCCTGCTTCAGGTCTAACTTCAGCTTGTTGTATCTGCGAAGGAAAACCTGCTGTTTTCGCAATTGCTCCAGATTTTCCTCAATGTTGCTGAGCTTCGTTTCTGCCAGCCGTCTCATCTCCTTCGTACGCTGGAGTTGTGTGGTGTTAAGTATCTTCTTATCAGTAATATTCATTCTGTTCACACTTTTTCGGTGCAAAGGTATGCCATAAATTCAAAATTCAAAATTCAAAATTCAAAAAAACTATTCATAATCCGTATTTTTCCCTTTTCGCTTTTCCAATTTTCGCTTTTCATTGATTTTTCACTTTCCCCTTTTCGCTTTTCCCTTTTTAATTTGTACCTTTGCAGCCGCAAAACGAAATATTCTACAGAAAATGGCACAGAAACCCAGTATACCCAAAGGAACTCGTGACTTCGGCCCTCAGGAGATGGCCTGTCGTAATTACATTTTCAATACCATCCGTCAGGTGTATGCCCTGTACGGTTTTCAGCAGATTGAGACTCCGGCAATGGAGAATCTGGGAACCCTCATGGGCAAGTATGGAGAAGAGGGCGACAAGCTGCTCTTCAAAATTCTGAATAGTGGTGATTTCCTTAAGGGAATCAGTAACGAGGATATCAGTAATGGTGCTACGGGTCATCTGGCTGCCCAGTTATGCGAGAAAGGCCTGCGTTATGACCTTACTGTACCCTTTGCCCGTTATGTGGTACAGCACCGTGAGGAACTGACCCTTCCTTTCCGCCGTTATCAGATTCAGCCTGTCTGGCGTGCCGACCGGCCCCAGAAAGGACGTTACCGCGAATTCTATCAGTGTGATGCCGATGTGGTGGGAAGTGACAGCCTGCTTAATGAGGTGGAGTTGATGCAGATTGTGGATACGGTGTTTCATCGCTTCGGTATCCGTGTCTGTATCAAGATAAACAACCGAAAAATCCTCTCCGGAATTGCTGAAATGATAGGCGCTGCTGACAAGATAGTGGATATCACCGTTGCCATTGATAAACTGGATAAGATAGGCTTGGAGAATGTGAATGCCGAGTTGTTGGAGAATGGATTGTCGGAGGCTCAGGTTGAGAAGCTGCAGCCCATTATCAGTCTGAGCGGTTCCAATGCCGACAAGATTGCTACCATGCGCCAGGTGCTCGCCGGTATCGAAGTAGGGCAGAAGGGAATTGATGAAGTGGAGTATGTTCTCTCCAAACTCTCAACACTGACCTCTCAACTTGAACTCGATCTTACCCTGGCCCGCGGCCTCAACTACTATACAGGCTGTATTTTCGAGGTCAAGGCCCTTGATGTCCAGATTGGCAGTATCACAGGCGGCGGACGATATGACAACCTGACCGGAATCTTCGGAATGCCAGGCATAAGCGGTGTGGGAATCTCCTTTGGAGCCGACCGAATCTATGATGTGCTGAACCAGCTGGAACTTTACCCCGAGGAGGTGACCACCGCTACACAACTGCTCTTTGTCAACTTCGGACAGGCTGAGGCTGATTACTGTCTTCCCATTGCCGCAAAGGCCCGTCAGGCAGGAATCCGTACGGAAATCTATCCTGACAGTGTCAAGATGAAGAAGCAGATGCAGTATGCCAATGCCAGAAATATTCCCTTTGTAGCCATAGCCGGCGAATCCGAAATGGCAGAAGGCAAGGTAATGCTCAAGAATATGATTACCGGCGAGCAGAAACTGCTTGCTGATGAGGAGATAATCGCAGAAATCCTGAAGTAAAAGAAAGAAAAATACTTCCCCTAAAGGGGACTCCGGCGTGCAATGGCACACTTTTTTCTTAAAAAAGAAGGCTGATGGTTTGTCAGTTTGGGAAAAAGTTGTACCTTTGCACGCCGATTATTATCAAGGTGGGCTTAATAAGCCTTCCGTGCATGCGGGAATAGCCTGTTCTTTGGCCAGACACGGCAGTTCGTGAAGCATGCGGAAATAAGTGAATTAGTAGTTAAAAACAAAAAGAAAAAACAAAGAATGGACACTTTGAGTTACAAGACCATCTCTATCAACAAGGCTACCGCCAAGAAGGAATGGGTTGTAGTAGATGCTACAGACCAGATTCTGGGTCGCCTTTGTACTAAGGTGGCAAAATTGCTGAGAGGTAAGTACAAGCCCGAGTTTACTCCCAATGTAGACTGTGGCGACAACGTAATCATCATCAACGCTGAGAAGATTCGTCTGACCGGTAAGAAGATGACAGACCGTATCTATTATTCTTACACTGGTTATCCCGGTGGTCAGCGCGAGGCTACTCCCGCCAGCATCCTGGCTAAGCCCAATGGTGCAGACAAACTGTTGCGCAAGACCGTAAAGGGTATGCTCCCCAAGAATAAGCTGGCAGACCGTTTGCTGAACAACCTGTACATCTACGAAGGTGCAGAGCACAAGCAGCAGGCACAGAGCCCCAAGGCAATTGATATTAACCTGTATAAATAATAGTAAGAGATGGAAGTAAAATATATTGCAAACGCATTGGGTCGCCGCAAGAGTGCCGTGGCTCGCGTATATGTTGCTGAAGGTACTGGCAAGATTACTATCAACAAGAGAGATCTTACAGAGTATTTCCCCAGCCCCATCCTGCAGTTCGTGGTTAAGCAGCCTCTGAACCTGTTGGATGCAGCCGAGAAGTATGATATTAAGGTAACCATCTTCGGTGGTGGCTTTACCGGTCAGTCTCAGGCACTGCGTCTGGCTATTGCCCGCGCCCTCGTTAAGATTAATGCAGAGGACAAGAAGGCACTTCGTGCTGAAGGCTTCATGACTCGTGATAGCCGTGAGGTTGAGCGTAAGAAGCCGGGTCGTCCAAAGGCACGTCGTCGTTTCCAGTTCAGCAAGCGTTAATATTGTTTGCCGGATGGTTAGAAACGCCGCATAGTTTAGCATCTAAATCTGCGTGACTCCTATATAATATATAAGGTATAATCGGGTGGACTACTCGCAGATTGATTCTAACGAAGAGAAAGAATTAAAAGGAAAGTAAACAAAAAACAAAAGTACAAAGACTATGTCTAGAACAAATTTTGATACACTGTTGGAGGCCGGTTGTCATTTCGGTCACCTGAAGAGAAAGTGGAATCCCGCTATGGCTCCCTACATTTTCATGGAGCGCAATGGTATTCATATC
>JAEEGK010003654.1_pt1 | contig 38202 bp, 38 predicted proteins | sample 8958771 | NCBI WGS metagenome assembly JAEEGK01 (sample SAMN16246547, study PRJNA631951) | gut metagenome | biome: gut microbiome; feature: rumen; material: SC-attached | host: Bos | place: Iran: Karaj | collected 2018-10
AGTTTGTAGCCGTTCGCGTAGAGGTCCTTGATCGACTGCGCGCCGTTCGGCGCCACCACGCGGCGGCCGTCCTTGTTGCGGTACTCGATCGTCAGCTCGATCGCGTTCTTTTTGATCAGCTCGCGGTCGTATTCGGGCGTGAGCCACTTGGTCCAGAGCTCCTCCTCGGGCGCTTCGCGCATCGTCTCGAAGCACCATTTGCGATAGCCCGCGTAGCGGTAATCGAGGAACTTGCAGAATTCGTCCGGATCGCCTTTCTCGCCGCACATTTCGGCGATCTTGCGCCGCGCTTCCGCTGCGAATGCCGCATCGCGCTCGACAAGGCGCAGCGTGCCGCCGAGGTCGTAAAAGATTGCATCAAATTCTCTTTCGTTTGCCATAGCGATTCTCCTGTCTGTTTATTTGAGCGGGGGGAAGATATCCAAAAGCTCCGAGATGCGCGTGATCGTGTAATCGGGCTGAAGGATGATCTCCTGCGGTTCATTCTTGATCGTGTCGGGTTCATCGATGCGCACCATCGTCGCGAAGCCCGCCTTGCGGGTTCCTTCGACGTCGCGGATCGGGTTGTCACCGACGTACGCGCACTGTTCGGGCTTCTTGCCGATCGCGCGGCAGGCGAGGAAGTAGATCTCCGGGTCCGGCTTTCTTAAGCGTACCTTCGAGGAGAGGATCACCGCTTTGAAGTAGTGCGCCACGCCGTCGGAGATCATCCAGTCGGGGATCTCGGTTTCGGTGATCGTGTTCGCAATGATGCCGAGCGTGTAGCCGCGGCGATCGAGCTCGATGATCGTGGATTTCACATCGTCGCGCGGCACGCGCCGTCCGTCGTGATCGCGCCACAGCCGCGTGAGCCGTCCCGCATGCGCGCAGACGCGCTCCGGATCGTAGTCCGGCAGCAGGTGTTGGCTCCAAAGCTCCATCTCGCCGGCGTCGAGCAGGGTCTTTTTGACCTCGCTGCGGTATTTTTTCCAACGCGCCTCCAGCTTTTCAAAGAACACATCGTGCGGTTCGGTTGCACCGACCAGTTCCATCAGTTCGCGTTCCGCCGCGTCCGAGAATTCCTTGTCCGGAATCACGATGCGCAGGGTGTTGCCGACATCAAAAAAGATCGTATCCGTCATTTGCTCCAACTCCTTTACGATTATTGAACAGGTTTATTGCCGATTGAACGACCGGAGCACGTCCGGCAGTTCATAGAGCTCCGAAATCACAACATCCGCTTTCGGCACGTCCGCGCCCTGAAAGGCAGCGTCGCGGTGCGCGATCGAGGGATTGTTGAGCCGCACGACGAGTCCGAGGTGCGCGTTCTTCGCGCCGATCACATCGCGCGAGATCGTATCGCCGACATAACAGGTTTCCTCGGCGGTCACGCCCATTTCACGGAGCGCGATCTCAAAGATGCGCGGATCGGGCTTGCGGTATCCCGCGGCGCTCGACATCACGGTGCATTCCATGTATTGCGCGATGCCGTATTCGTTGAGCATGTGGGGGACGAGCGAGGTTGAAATGATATTGGAAACGATCCCCATTCTGAGCCCCATGGCGTGCAGCGTTTCGATCGTTTCCCTGAGGCGCGGCTTCCGCATCAGCGTCAGCCGGTCGTAGTCGTAGAGAAAGCTCAGTTCCTCGGCGATCGGCGCAAGCCGCTCCTCGCCGATGTGAAACTCTTTGAGGTACCAGTCGTTCCAGATCCGTACCGCGGGAAGCTCGGTTTTCGTCCGTTCGCTCTCGTGCTTGTATGCTTCCGCGTTCTCGTGCAGCGAAACGGCGAGGGCTTCGGGCGTCGTGTCGAGCACGATGCCGTAATCGGAAAGACGGCGGATCAGACGCTCCGCAAAGCGCGGCATCGAGTCCGCTTTTCGGATGACCGAATGCAGCGTGCCGCCGAGATCGAACAAAACCGTGGTGATCATTGTTTTCCTCCGAAAGCCGTAAATTCCGTAAACGTTTTCGTCGATTTTATTGTATCTCAGAAGACGCTGTTTGTCAAGACGGAAAACGCGGGTTTTCGCAACAATATTCTCGGCAAATTCGACGGAAAACAGTTTTTTGTCCGCCGATCGGCATTCCGGTCCGGATTCCACGTTGACAAATGCGGAAAACGGATGTACAATGAATTATCTAAAACGTTTGCATTGGTTTTTCAAGCGAAAAAACGCGGAGGTTTGTATGGGTGTCGTAACCTTGAAAGACGTCGCAAAAGTTGCGGGCGTGTCCTATGCCACGGTTTCCCGCGCGCTTTCCGGCAGTCCGGAGATCGGCGAAAGCACAAGGAAGCGCGTCGTCCGCATCTGCGAGGAGATGGGCTATACGCCCAATTCCGTCGCGCGGTCGATGGTGATGAAGCGGACGAACATCATCGGGCTGATCGTGACGAGCATCGACAATCCGTTCATGAGCGAGATGACCGCGCACCTCGAGATCTACGCGCGAAAGTGCGGGTACAATCTCATGGTCTGCAATTCGTCCTACGATCTCAACCTCGAAAAAGAGGTCTTCTCCCTGCTGATGGGGCGCAAGGTGGACGGCATCATCCTGATTCCGGTCGGCAACGAATCCTACGACTCGCTGAAAAACCTGACCGCGCAGGTGCCGACGGTGTTCATCGGCGAGAACATGCTCGACCTGCCGGAGAACTACGTCTCGGTCGACAACACGAACGGCATGCAGCAGGCGACCGAATATCTCTATTCGCTCGGGCACCGCAGCATCCTCTATCTCGGCGCGCGCGAAAAGAGCATGACGCATCAGCTTCGCGTGGACGGGTATCTGAACGCGTGCAAAAAGCTCGGCATCGAGCCGAACGTGATCCGCAATTCCGATCCGCGCAGCTCGTTCCGGGTCGGCTATGCGCTTGCGAAGGCGCATTTCGAAACGCCGTTTTCCGAGACCGCGATCCTGTGCGCGGCGGATACGCTGGCGATCGGCGTGATCCAGGCGGCGTACGAAAAGGGCATCCGGATCCCGCGGGACCTTTCCCTGATGGGCTTTGACAACATCTCGTTCTCGGCGCTGCCGCCGATCGACCTCACCACGGTCAATCAGCCGAAGCAGGAGCTTGCCGTTGCGGCGCTGGACATGCTGATCAACCGCATCAAAAAGCCGGAAGCGTCGCACACCAAGACCATCCTCTCGCCGTCGCTCGTCATCCGCAATTCCTGCCGGGCGATCGGAGACTGAATATTTCGGAGGTAATATGTATCGTTACGAACTGCATCTGCACACCGCGGAGACAAGCAAGTGCGGCAAGGTCCGCGCCGCCGACCAGATCCGGACCTATCACAGGCTCGGCTATCAGGGCGTATGCGTGACCGATCATCTGCACAACTCCTATCTTTCGCTGATGGACTGCCACGACGACTGGCACGAATGCATCCGCCGCTATCTGTACGGCTATCACTGCGCGAAGGAAGCCGGTGAAGCGCTCGGCATGGACGTGATTTTCGGCGTCGAACTGCGCTTTCCGGAGAACGACAGCGACTATCTGATCTTCGGCATCGACGAGCAATGGCTCTATGACCACCCGTGGATCACGCGGATGGATCACAAGTCGTTTTTCGACCGTTTCGGGGACGAGGTGCTGATCATCCATGCGCATCCGTACCGCAACTGCGACGAGGTGTTCTACGACTGCGTGCACGGGCTCGAGATCGTCAACTGCAATCCGCGGCACGACAGCCGCAACGCGCTTGCGCTGAAGCTTGCCGAGGCGCATCCGAACCTTTACCGCACGGTCGGCAGCGACGCGCACCAGAAGGGCGACGAGGGCCGCGCGGCGACGCTCGTCGAGGAGCGCATCCGCGATTCGTACCAACTGAAAGACGTCATCACATCGGGACGGTTCCGGAACTGGTGCCCCGAGTTCGATTGGATTTTAAAAGAAAGCGAGGAGGACAGACATGTTTGACACCATGATCATCGGGCAGATTTCGCTCGACCACAACATCGACTATGACGGCCGCGAGGAATACATGCACGGCGGCGCAGTCACGTTCTCGGGCTATGCCGCGGCAGCCCTCGGGCATTCCGTGGCGGTCGTGCCGAAGGGGAATCCGAACCGCGTCGATCCGTATGAGATCTTTGCGGAGAGCAAGGTGGAGAAGGTATTCCCGGTCTTTTCCGAGACCTGCACCGAAATGCAGAACACCTATTTCACGCCGGACCGCGAGCGCCGCATCTGCCTGAACACGTCGATGATCGAGCCGTATCAGCCCTCCGATCTGCCGGACGAAGAGGCAAAGATCTATCATCTCGGCGGGCTCGTCTACGGCGACATCGGCGGCGACATGATCGAAGCCTGCGCCAAGCGCGGCGATACGGCGGTCGACGTGCAGGCAACGCTGCGCTGCCGCAACGACGACGGCTCTCTCGAACTGCGCGACTGGCCGGACAAGCTCAAGTATCTGCCGATGATCCGCTATCTCAAGACCGACGCGGCGGAAGCGGAGGTCCTGACCGGCACGGACGACCGTGAAAAGGCGGCGTTCATGCTCTGCGAATGGGGCGCCAAGGAAGTTCTGATCACACACAACACCGAAGCGATCGTATGCGACGGAAAACAGATCTACCGCGCCAAGCTTTGCCCGCGCGACCTTTCCGGCCGCACCGGCAGAGGCGACACGACCTTTGCGGGCTATCTGTGCGAACGTCTGCACAGCGACATCCCGACCGCGCTGGAGTTTGCCGCGGCGCTCGTTTCGCTCAAGATGGAGACGCCGGGTCCGTTCAAGGGCACGCGCGAGGACGTCGAGGAATACATCCGGAAGTTCTATCGCTGACCGGATTGCGGAAAGGAGAAGCCAATGGAAGAACGGCTCCCCGAACAGAATACCGGGCCGGTGAATGAGGACGGCGCGCTGCAGAGCGCGGACGCTTCTGAGGCAGCGGAAAACGAAGCGCAGACGGTCGCGACGGACGACGCCGGACGGATCGCGCTTGCGGCATACACGCCGAACGAGGATTACTACACGGAAACGATCTTTCTGCAGACGATCAGAAAGCGCCGCGTGCTGCGGCTCGGCGGGATTGTGCTGGTGCTGCTGTCCGGCATTCAGATGACGCGCAACGCGCCGGAGATGCAGCGGTTCATGCTGCTCGGCGCGCTTTCGCTGGCAGGGCTGTTCTTCTTCCTGTACGCACAGTTCGCGCACATCTTCAAGGGGAAGGCGGCGATCCGCAAGATCAGAAAGCGAGCGGGCGGCGCGGATCTTCCGCAGCTCGTCCACGAGTACTATCCGGACCGCATTTCGATCCATGCCGAGCAGTCCGACAACGCGCGCACCTATCCGTTCTCGGAGGTCACGGAGATCCGGCAGACAAAGGATCTGACGCTGTTCGTGTTCGGCAGCCGGTATTCGATCGCGGTGCCGCACCGAGCGTTCCGCTTCGGAAGCGCGCAGAAGGTGCGCGAATACATCAAAGCCAATTACAAGCTCAAACGATTGGGATAAAAACAAACAGAGCCGTTTCCATTACGGGAACGGCTCTTTTTCATTTGCGTTCGATCAGCTTTGCAGGGATTTGACCGCCGCTTCGATCGAGTTCACGATCGGCACGTAGCCGGTGCAGCGGCAGAGGTTGCCCGCGATGGCTTCTTTGATTTCCTCGCGCGTCGGGTTCGGGTTGTGCTGCAGGAGCGCGTAGGCGCTCATCAGCATGCCCGGTGTGCAGAACCCGCACTGCACGGCGCCGTTTTCGATGAAGCAGCGCTGCAGAACGGAACCGATCTCCGTTTCGGACAGACCTTCCACGGTCATGATGTCCGCGCCGTCCGCCTGTCCGGCAAGCACGAGACAGGAGGTGACCGCATTGCCGTTGATCACGATCGTGCATGCGCCGCATTCGCCGACGCCGCAGCCCTCTTTGGTGCCGCGCAGCGAGAGGTCGTTGCGCAGAACGTCCAGGAAGCGGTCGCAGGGATCGGCTTCGATCGTGTACGGCTTATGATTGAGCGTAAAGGATAGCGTCTGTTTCATAATCATGCCTCCGTGAACAGTTCATTCAGAAGCCGCGCCGTCATGTTGCGGCAAACCGGCTGTTTGAAAGTCGTTGATTTGCGGATACCCGCGATCTCCGGAATCTTCGTGGAGATCGCCTGCGCGATTTCGGCGATCCGCGCGGCATCGGGCTTTTTGCCGATCAGGATGCCGTTGATCTCCGGGAACGTATAGGGCTTCGGGAACGTTGCGCCGACGGTGATGTTGAAGTCGTCCACCGTGCCGTCCGCCGCGCGGTGCGCCAGCAGCGCGATCGTCATGCGCGAGATCGCCAGCGCCTTTCTTCTGCCGAGCTTGTAGAACACGGTCTGCGTGCCTTCCGGCAGGCGGCGGATGCGGATGCAGGTCACCAGATCGCGATCCGTGAGAACCGTCTTGTACGGCTTTGCAATGAAGTCCACGAGCGGCAGCTCGCACGGCTTGCCTTCGTGCAGGTATTCGATCTTCGCGTCCAGAATCGCGAGCGCGGCAAGCGAGTCCGCCGCGGGCGACGCGTTGCAGATGTTTCCGGCAATCGTTGCGTGATCGCGGATCTGCAGCGAACCGATCGTGCGGCACGCGTCCGCAAGCACCTTGGCGTACTTTTGAATGATCGGGCTCTGCTCGATCTCGGTGTGCGTCACGCCCGCGCCGATGCGGATCTCGTCGTCCAGAAGCGTGATGCCCTTAAGCTCCGGCAACCCGAAGATATTCACGATCGAGGAATCCGCGTAGCGGTCGTCCTCGCGCGCATAGATCAAAATGTCCGTGCCGCCTGCGAACAGGACGACGGGACCTTCGAGGGAAGCAAGCAGTTCCACGGTTTCCGGAACGCTTTGCGGACGGTAGTATGCTTTGTATTTCATCGCTTACGCCTCCTCTCCGAACAGCTCTTGTCCCGCAAAGAATACCTTGTCGAGATCGAAGGGCAGACTGGTGAGATATCCCGGTTTTCCGAGCGCCATATTGACGGCGCAGGTGATCGCGCCGGCGCCGGGCTCGGTCGCGGGCTCGCCCATCGAGCGCCCGCCGAACGCGGTGCGCGGATCGTGATGCTCGTCGATGATCGGCACGTTTTCCGGCACGTCCATCGCGGTGGGGATGATGTAGTTTTCGTAGTTCCTGTTCTTCAGGCTTGCATCCTTGCGGTTCAGCCCGAGGTCCTCAAACAGCGCCATGCCTTCCGCCATCGTCAGACCGCCGTAGATCTGTCCCTTGACGGCGTCGGGGTTGACCGCGCGTCCGGGATCGTGGCAGCCGACCATCTTCAGCACTTCGACGGTGCCGCAGTCCAGATCGACCTCGACCTCGGCGACGTGGCAGGAATAGGTGTAGGTGTAGAACGGTTCGCCGGTGTGACCGTCCCAGTTCGTCACCGGGACGAAGTAGGTGCCGACCGCCATCGGCGTCATGTTGCGGTCATAGCACGCCTTGACGGCTTCGGGGAACGAAATGTCCATGTCCGCAAAGCGTACGCGGTCGTTCTCGAACACGATGTCGTCGACGGGCTTTTTGTACACGGCAGCGCAGGCGTCCGCAATGATCTTGTGGATCTTGATGCAGGCGTCCTTGATCGCCGCGCCGCCCATCATCGTCCCGCGGGACGCGATGCACGCGCCGGTGACCGGCGAGCGCGACGTATCGGTTTCGCCCATTGTCACGCGGTCAAACGGAACGCCCATGCCTTCGGCTGCCATCTCCGCCTGCGCGGTGCGCAGTCCCTGACCGATCTCCACAAGACCGATATTGACGTGTACGTTCGCGTCCGGCATGACCTCGATCAGCACGCGGCTGACGTCGAATCCGTTGCCGTCCGCGCCGATGGACGCGCCGCGCATCGAGGTGGCGATGCCGAGACCGCGGCGTTTTCTGCGCTTCGGATCGCGGTTCTCTTCCATGATCTCCGCGTACTTGCGCTCATAGTCCATTTCCTTGACGGCCTTTTCCATGACGGAGCGGATGCTGACCTCGTGGAAGTCGAGCAGGTGTCCGCAAGGACTCACGTCGCCGTTCTGCAGCAGATTCCTTCTGCGCATCTCGAGCGGCGAGATGCCGATCTTTGCCGCCATCATATCCATGGTGTTCTCCATCGCAAAGATCGCCTGCGGCGTGCCGAAGCCGCGCATGGAGCCGGTATGCACGTTGTTGGTGATGACCGCGACGGCGTCGTAGTCGAGCGCATCCATGCGATACGGACCGGGGCCGAGCGTGGCGGTTTTGTACATGACCGGCGGCGACATATTGATGTATGCGCCGCTGTCGCCGAGCGCGTTGACCTTGAGCCCCTTGATGTGACCTTCCTTATCGCAGCCGAGCTTCAGATCGAAGGTGATCGGGTGGCGCTTGTAGCTCTCCGTGATGGATTCCTCGCGCGTCAGCTTGTAATGCGCCGGACGGCCGGTTTTCAGCGCGACCAGCGCGGCGCGCACGGCCATCGCTTCCGCCGTTTCGATCTTGCCGCCGAACGAGCCGCCGACCGCGGACGGACGGATGATGATCTGCGACATCGGAAGCCCCAGACAGCGATGCACCGAAATGCGCAGATTGTACGGCGCCTGCAGCGAACCCGTGATCGTCACCTCGGGACGCATCGGGTTCGGGATCGCGTTGACCGCTTCCGGCTCGATGTAGGCGTGCTCGACGTGTCCGGTCTCGAAATGGGATTCAACGATGACGTCGGATTCGGCAAACGCCTTGTCGATGTCGCCTTTCAGCGCGTGGACGCCGCCGCAGATGTTGTCCGGATAGTCCGGGTTGATGACCTGTTCGTTGCCGATCGCCGTTCTGGGATCGGACAGAACCGGCAGGGGTTCGTACTCGACCTTGACATGCTTTGCCGCCTCGTTCGCCTGTTCCTGCGTATCCGCCGCAACGACCGCCACCACGTCGCCGAGGTAGCGCGTCTTGTCGTCCGCAAGAACGTACTGATCGATGAAGATCTCGCCGATCATCTTTTCGCACGGGATGTCCTTTGCCGTGACGACGATCGCGACGCCGGGCATCTTCTCGGCTTCGGACGTATCGACGGACAGGATTTTCGCGTGGGCGTACTTCGCGTATACGCCTTTCAGATACAGCATTCCGGGATAGCGTTCATCGTCGCCGAACTGCGCGGTACCGAGTACCTTTGCGTCCGCGTCGATCCGCTTGACCGATTGACCAACCGTATACATGATTGCCTCCTTCTCCTGATATAATGAAACGAAAACAACATGGCGAAAAAGCGCCATGTTCGATGCGCATATTTACGCAGGAAACGATCATAATCGCTTCATATTTGATATAATTATACGGTACGGGCGTTCGGAAAGTCCAGTACTACCTTCACAAAAAACGGGGCCGTATCTTTGTGACGTTTATATATTATATCATCTTGCTTCAAGGCGGTCAGACGTGATATTATATTATCAATAAAGTAGGGATAATCTGTACACAGCAAGGGGCATTGAATCGGAGCTGTCCGCGCGGACGGGAAACGGAAACCGTCTGTGGCCGTGCGATCTTTTCGGTACGGCGGCAGCCGCAGAGGCGGCTTTGATTTGAGCATATCAATCTAAGGAGGCAATGTATTCAATGGAGGTAAAAGAAAAGAAGCAGCATGTCGACATTGACTATACCTTTGAACGCGTTCCGGATGAGAACCGCAAAGGCTTCTGGGCAATGTTCGTCATCATGCTCGGGTTCACGTTCTTCTCCGCAAGTATGTGGACCGGCGTTACGCTGGCAAACGGTCTGGACTTCAAGGGCTTTATCCTCGCGGTTCTGCTCGGCGGTCTGTTCCTTGCCGTTTATACCGGATTCCTCGGCTTTGTCGGCGCCAAGACCGGCTTGAACTTCGACCTGCTGTGCCGCAGAGTGTACGGCAGCGAGGGTTCGAAGCTTCCGTCCGCGATGATCGCACTCACGCAGATCGGCTGGACGGGCGTCGGCTTTGCAATGTTCGCGTATCCGCTGGCGGATGTGTTCGGCTGGCAGGGCGAAGGCATGATCTGGCTGATGACGATCATCATCGGCATCCTGATCACGACCTCGGCTTATTTCGGCGTCAAAGGTCTTGAGATCGTTTCCTGGGTTTCCGTTCCGTTGATCGCGATCCTCGGTACCTACGCCATGGTCAAGGCGGCTGTCGACGGCGGCGGATTCACCGCAGTCTTTGCAAAGAGCGCAGGCAACCTCACCATCATCGAAGGCGCAGGTCTTGTCATCGGTTCCTTCGTATCCGGCGGTACCGCAACACCGAACTTCACGAGATTCAGTAAGCAGAAGCCCGCAGTCGTCACGACCGTTATCGCGTTCTTTATCGGCAACACGCTGATGTTCTTCTTCGGCGGCGTCGCAGGCGCGTTCACCGGTCAGAACGACATCTTCTACGTCATGGCTGCCATGGGCCTGATGCTTCCGGCAATCCTCGTCCTCGGCGCCAACATCTGGACCACGAACGACAACGGTCTGTACACCGGCGGTCTGGGACTTTCCAACATCTTCTCCTTCATCAAGATCAAGGGTCAGCCGATCCGCAAACGTCCGTGGGTTTTGATTGCAGGCGTCATCGCGATCGTCACCGCAATCTGGCTGTACAACAACTTCTGCAACTGGCTGAACATTCTGAACTGCACGCTCCCGCCGATCGGCGCGCTGATCATTGCGGACTTCTTCAGATATAAGAAGGACTACATGCGTGACGACATGGAGATCAAGAAGGTTCGCTGGTGGCGCATCATCGCCGAGGTTCTCGGCTCGCTCACCGGTATGCTGTTCGGCGGCTTCCTCGTTCCGGGATTCAGCTGGGGCATTCCGGCGATCTTCGCGATGATCGTTGCTCTGGTCGTCTACTTCATCGGTGAAGCTGTCACGGGCAAGAAAGCGGAAGCGTAAGCCGCATTGCACCGAAGGCGAACGCCGAACGGTATGAAGTCACTGCGCCGGGCTGGCATCGGTCAGCCCGCGCGCTTATTTTGGCACGTCGTTTAACAAAACACGGAAAGGAGAGACAACATGTTCGATATCCTCATCAAGAACGCAAAAACGAGGAAGCTTCCCAAACCGGTCTGCATCGGCATCGAGGGCGGCAGAATTACGGCGATCGACGAGCATCTTCCGGAGGAAGCAAAACAGGTCATCGACGCCGCGGGAGGGCTTGTGACCGAGTCCTTCGTCAACGGACATCTGCATCTCGATAAGGTCTATACCTTTACGATGGCAGGCGAGGAAGCGCTGCGCGAATACAACGACAACGGGATGGGCGGTGCCATGACGGGCATCGAACGTGCGGCGGATTTCAAGTCGGCATACGACGAATCCTGGATCGTGCCGAACGTGCGCAAGGTGTGCGATCTCGCCGTCAAATACGGCAACACGCATATCCGCGCGTTTGCGGACGTCGACACCAAAGCGCGTCTCGAAGGCGTCAAATCGCTGCTCAAGGTGCGCGAGGAGTATAAGGACCGTGTGGATGTGCAGGTCGTCGCGTTCCCGCAGGACGGCATCGCGAGAGAACCGGGCGCAAAGGAACTGATCCGTCAGGCGATCGAACTCGGCGCGGACGTGGTCGGCGGCATTCCGTGGATCGAATTCAGCGTCGAGGACGAGCTGGATCATGTCACCTCCATGTGCGCATATGCGAAGGAGTACGATAAGCCGATCTCCATGCTGCTCGACGACGTCGGATGCGCGGAGGAGCGTACGCTGGAAATGCTCTGCAAGCAGGCGATCGAAATGGGGTGGCAGGGCCGCGTCACGGCGCAGCACTGCCGTGCGATGGAGCTGTATCCGGAGAATTATTTCCGCAAGCTGGTCTCCCTGATGAAGAAAGCGGGCATCGGTCTCGTTTCCGATCCGCACACCGGACCGCTCGCCGCGCGCGTGAAGGATCTGCACAAGGCCGGCGTTCCGGTCGCGCTGGGACAGGACGACATTGCGGACGCGTACTATCCGTACGGCGAGTGCAACATGCTGCAGATTGCGTTCCTTGCGTCGCATCTGCTGCGCATGATGACCTTCGAAGACATGGAACTGCTGTATGACATGATCACCACGGAAGCGGCGGTCGTGCTCGGCATGAAGAACCACGAGCTCAAAGTCGGCGGCAATGCCGATCTCGTCGTGCTCGATCAGCCGGACGTCTACCACGCGATCTGGTATCACCGCCCGCCGGTCTGCGTCATCCGCAACGGCAAGGATATTACCCTGAAGGCCTGACAGTACGGGGGGAGTCAATAAAGACGAACCGCAGGAGAAATCCTGCGGTTCGTTCGTTTTGGATATGGTCCGTCTGCTGCGGGGTTCTCTGCCGCAGCCGGTCGATTACGGTTTCTGGAAAATGAAGCCGTATTCCGGCTCGTGGACGGATTCCTTGTAGCGGATCTCGAAGTTGCGGACGACGCCGACGGTCGCAACGACTTCCATGCCGTTCTCGATGTCGTCGAAACCAATCTGGCCGGTTGCGCGGACGCCGTTCTCAAACTCCACGATACCGAAGTTCAGCCACGGCTGCGTGAAGCCCTCCGGCAGGTTGTAGACTCTCGTCCAGGTCAGAAGCTTTGCCTTGCCGCCAAGCTCGACCGGTTCGAACTCTCTGCCGTCGCAATCCGGATTCTGGCAGACGATATACCGCGGATGGTGCAGCTTTCCGCATTTTGTGCAACGATATGCGTACATTTTACGTTCTTCCATCACTGACCTCCTTACTCTTTCGTCAGAACTGCGGATACAACGTTGTTGCCGAAGCCGCCGAAGTTGACAGTCAAGCCGGTCTTTGCGCCTTCAACCTGACGTTCCTGTGCGGTGCCGCGCAGCTGTTTCACGATTTCGACCATCTGCGAGACGCCGGTTGCGCCGAGCGGGTGACCTTTCGCCTTCAGACCGCCGGACGTGTTGATCGGCATTTCACCGTGGATCTGCGTCTTGCCCTCACGCGCTGCGAGATGGCCGGTGCCTCTCGGGAACAGGCCGGTTTCTTCGCTCTCCGCGATCTCCAGGATCTGGAACGCGTCGTGAAGCTCTGCGACGTCGATGTCTTCGGGCGTCTTTCCGGACATCTTGTATGCCTTCTGCGAGGAAAGACGAACCGCGAGCAGCTCGGTGGGATCCGCTCTGTTCGCAACATAGTGCGTATCCGTCGCGGACGCGATACCTGCGATGCGAATGAAGGGCTTGCCCGCAAAGCCGAGCTCTTCCATCTTATCCTTCGCGACCAGCAGGACAGCCGCCGCGCCGTCGGAAACGGGGCACATATCGAACTGTCTCAACGGATCGGCGACGATCGGGTTGGTTGCGTTGATGACGCGCGGGTCCGTGATGCGCTCGAGAACAACCTTGTTCCGGATGTGCGCAACGGGGTTCAGGCAGGCGTTTGCATGGTTCTTGACCGAGATAATGCTGAGGTCACGGCTTTCCACACCGTTCTTCTGCATCAGCAGACGGGTGAACATACCGGCGAACGAGGGAAGCGTGCAGCCGTATTTGTATTCCCCTTCGGGATGGAGCATGGTCGCAACAAAGTCCGTGCCTTCCCAACCGGTTACGGCACGCATGCCTTCCGCACCGACAACGAGGCAGCAGTCCGAGCAGCCGGATGCGATCGCCTGGAAGCCGAGCTTGACGGCGGAAGCGCCGGAAGCAGGACCGTTCTCAATCGTTTCGGCAGCTGCGGGACGCAGGTTCAGCGTGTCGACCAGCGCGGATGCCACGCCGGAAATACGGGAAACCATTCCGGATCCCATGGAGCCGACGAACACCTGATCGATGACGTTCTTGTTGCCCGTCTTCGCGCCGGCGTCATCCATTGCTTCCAACGCCGCGGCGCATGCCATATCGAGAAACGGAACATTCGATTTACCGAATTTAGTATGTCCGATTCCGATGATACCAACTTCGCGCATAATGTACCTCCCTTTATACGTGAATTTCGGCAATGGGTTTCATGATTTCGTTTGCCTTGATGATCTCCGGATCTGCGGGACGGAGGCCGACGTTCTTGAGGCCCTTATGCTTCTCCCACAGTGCACGCGTGAGAACGAAGGTCGGAACGCCGCCCAGCTCATGCGGTCTGTCGGGCGCGCTTTCGAGTTCGTACTCGATCATCCAGCGGCGGAAGCCGTTCGGAGATTCTGCAACGATCAGAACTTCGTCCTGATTCATGAAGTCAAAGTGATACTCCATCTTTGCCGCAAAGAGCTGTGCGCCGACGCGCGCGCCGCGCTTGAGCGTCATGGTATGATAGCTCATACCGGTCTTTGCGTTCACGATACGACCGTTGACGATACCTGCGAGTTCGCCGTCGATGAGACCCCAGAACAGGTACTCATCCTGTACACGATAGCGCAGTTTACCGAGAAGCTCGGCATAGATTCTGGCTGCAACGATGTCATAGTAATCCTTCTCATGATCCAGCAGCGGCTTAATCGCCTCCAGGACCGCGGGGATTTCTTCGTCTCTCGCTTCACGAACCAGCATGTCCTCGCCGGTCGTCAGCGGAATGACTTTCGGCTCATAGGGAACCAAACCGATTGTCGGGGGACGAAGTTTACGCTCCATCTCGTTCAATTCCACATTCCATTTGTCAAGCGTGCTCATAGTGAACCTCCTTCATTTGATGTTTTGAGAAACCCGTGCTTTGAGATGTGGTCTTTCGGGCTGCTTTTCCGGTGTTTGTCCGACCGAAGAAGCTCCCTACTCAATTGTAATTATAGAACAAGCAAATTTATAATTATATATGAAACATTCACAAATATTCAGTTGTTTTTTTATGAATTAGGGATGGAATGTTTCAAAAGAATATGCTATAATTCTAAATAATTATCCGGGAAAAACCAACAGGAGAGTTATATGCCCAACAAGAAAGCAATGCGTTCGTTTTACCCGAGCGTGGAGGATCTTCTGATGCTCGAAGCCTTTCGCGGCAGCGTCGTTGTCGCGGGGAAAAAAGGGCTTCGCCGCAGGGTGACGGGCGTGAATCTGAGCGATACGCCGAACTACTATAACTGGCTTTCCGCAAACGAGATCATTGCAAGCACCTGCTATTCGATCCGCAACAGCGAGGAGGCGATCCGCTCGTTCGTGCCGACGGTGTACGGAAAGAAGCTTGCCGGCATCTTTCTGAAGCCGAAGGAGTATCTCGGCAAGATGCCGGAGATCATGATCGAGCAGGCGGAGCAGCTCGGCATCCCGCTGATCGAACTGCCCGACACGGTCCGTCTGTCCAGCATCGTCAAGGCGGTGTTCGACGAGATCACCAAGCGCGAAAACATGGTGCTGCGCCAGAGCCTGAGCGTGAACCGCATGCTGATCCACACGATCCTCGGCGGCGCCGATCTGCAGAGCCTTGCGGCGATGCTGTCCGAGCAGGTGGGGACGAGCATCATGATCCTCGACACCGTCAACAACCGCCGCGCCATGCACATCAGTCCGGAGGACCGCAAGGTGTTCGCGCCGCTCGAGATGGAGGACGCCGTGCTGAAGCTCACGAACGAAGCGAAGGAGTATCCGATGATCTCCGACGGCGTTTCCTTCGGCATCATCTACATCTACTGCGGCAAAAAGCGCATTTCGAAGATGGACGAGCAGCTGCTTTCGCAGAGCATGTCGGCGATCCCGCTCGAGATTTCGAGCCGTTTGAGCCTCAACGAAATGCACAAGCGGGACTTCTCCACGTACGTATTCCATCTGTTCTCCGATCCGATCGTCGATATGAAGTGGGAGGAGAGCCGCGCTGAATCCTTCGGCATCAAGCCGGACGACGCGCACACCGTCCTTCGCATGCGCATCTCGAACGGCTCCGCGGCAGGCAAGAGCGGCTTCCACAAGGCGCAGATGCTCGGCGCGGTCAGCTATGCGCTGAACAAGCTGAATCTCAGCATGCACATGCTGGAAACGGACGGCGAGGTAATCTTCATCGTGGACGTGCCCGCCGATCAGGCGAACTCCAAAAAGCTGTCCGAGCGCATCAAGAAGAGCATTGCGGACATCTGCGAGCGCTATCCGCAGACCAAGGTCACAAGCGGTCTCGGCTCGATCCACACCGGTCTCACCAGCCTGATCAACAGCAACCGCCAGGCGGATCTCTGCGTGAAGATCGCCGAACGGACGGGGAAGGACATCCTGTATTTCGAGGAGCTCGGCTTCTTGCGCATGATCTACAGCGAGAACCCCGAATACGAGATCTACGACTTCACGAGCGAGATTCTGCGCGATCTGATCGACTCGAACCGCGAGCGCAACACGGAGCTTCTGAGCACGCTGGACAGCTACCTTCGCAACAGCGGGAACGTCCGGCAGGTGTCCAAAGAGATGTTCGCGCATTACAACACCGTCTCCTACCGGCTGAAGAAGATCGAGGAGATCACCGGACGCGACCTCAACGATCCGGACGACCGCTTCCTGCTGGAGCTTGCGACACGGCTGCTGAGCTTCAGCTCCTCGTTCAAGCCCTGCCCCTGAAAACCGAATCCGGCGTCCGCAATCCGGACCGCAGAAATGCCGCAGAAGCGATCGCAACCGTGCGAATCCGCCTGCGGCTTTTTCATCTAAAAATATAGGAAAAAGATTTGTGAATATTTAATATATCTTTTTCGAAGCGGTCGTGATAAGATTTAATTGCATAAATATGATGATTCTATGCAAGAGGCAAAGGGCGGTCCGCGGACGCGGATCGCGGACAGCGAGGTGCGCGTTATGCAGGAAGCATTCGGGGTTTGCGAGACCATGATGCGGTGCTTCGAAAGCGGCGCGCGCGAGCTGAAGGTGCATTCCGTTTTCGACCGCGCGATGAACTTTTCGTCGGACTGCGGAATGATCACCCTGCTTTCGCCGGACCGGTGCCTGATGCCGTTCTCGGTGCTGCTGCGGGAGTTTGCGGATTTCCGCGCGCTTTCGCGCGGAAGGTCCTTTCGGATCGACAAAAGCGGAATCGCGGTCGACGGCAGACCGGAGATCGGCTTTGAGATCGCAGTCCGCACGGACCTGCATCTGCCGGAAACGGCGTTCTCCGGCGCGTTCGAAAAACAACCGGCGCTCGATGCGCTCCGGTCCTTCCTCAAGGATCATACGGACCGCGGGCTGACGGAGCTGGTGTTCGACGGCAGGCAGAGCGTGTATGCGCGTTTCCTTGCGCCGCGGCTCGAACGGCTGCGGCAGGCGGCGAAAGAATCCGATGAATCGCTGATCGCCGCGGCATATGATGTTGCGGGGTGCGGCGAAGGGCTGACGCCTTCTTCGGACGATCTGCTGTGCGGATACCTGCTGTGCGCATCGCTTGCGCGCGGACGCGACGCCGCGCAAAAGGCGGCGTACCGGGCTTCACAGCGTACGAACGACATCAGCGCGTCGCTGCTGCGGCGCGCGGGCGACGGGCTCTTTTCGCAGGATGCGCTTTCGCTGATCGACTGCCTGAGCAGGGGCGGACCGGCAGGGGAGACGCAGGCGGCGATCGCGCGGGTTGCCGCGTTCGGGAGCAGCTCGGGATGTGATTTTCTGACGGGACTATATTTCGGAATACTCGACTTTACAAAAGGAAAGGAAGCGATGTAGCATTGAAAAAGCTGGAAGTCAGAAAGAATGCCTACTATGATTCGGTCACATTGATGACCATATCAAAGGAGGTCAAGAAGCTGGACGGCGTGCGCGAAGCGCTCGTCGGAATGGGGACGGATCTGAACCGGGATCTGGTCGTTTCCACCGGACTGAAGACGGACGAGTTTGACGCGGTCACGTCAAACGACTTCTTCATTGCGGCGGAGTGCGAATCGGAGGAAGTGTTCGACGCCGTCGTCAAGAAAGTTGACGAATTGCTGACAAAGAAGAGCGAGAAGAGCAAGAGCGACTATTTCCCGCCGACGCTTGACGGCGCATTGCGCATCGAGCCGGACATCAACGTTGCCATCATCTCCGTACCGGGCAGATTTGCCGCCGGCGTGGCGCAGGACTGCCTGAACCACGGCGTCAACGTCATGCTTTTCAGCGACAACGTCACGTTGGAAGAGGAAAAGGCGCTGAAGGAATACGCGGTCTCGAAGGAGCTGCTGATGATGGGTCCCGACTGCGGCACCGCAATGATCAACGGCGTTCCTCTGGCGTTCGCGAATGTGATCCGGCACGGCGACATCGGTATGGTCAGCGCGTCCGGCACGGGTTCGCAGGAGGTTTCGACCATCATCGACCAGCTCGGCTGCGGCATCTCGCAGATGCTCGGCACCGGCGGCAGAGACCTCAAGAAGGACATCGGCGGTCTCATGATGAAGCAGTGCCTCGACGCATTGATTCACGATGACGAAACCAAGATCATCACGCTCGTTTCGAAGCCTCCGGCCGCGGAAGTCGCTGCGGAGATCCTTAAGCAGGCGGCGGAGGGCGGCAAGCCCACGGTCGTTTGCTTCATCGGCGGCGATCCGAAGCTGATCGAGCAGTACGGTCTGATTCCGGCGGTTTCGCTGGAGGATGCGGCGCACAAGGCGGTCGCGCTTTCCAGAGGGCAGACGCCCGTCGTGTTCGACTCGTTCGATATGGGCAGGGAGAACGCGGAGAAGCTCGCAAAGCAGGAGACGGACAAGATGGCGCCCGGTCAGAAGTATGTCAGAGGTCTCTACACCGGCGGTACGATCTGCGACGAGGCGATGAAGCTGATGATCGGCGATCTCGGCCACATCTATTCGAACATCCCGCTTTCGCCGGAGGATCGGCTTGAGAACGCGAGAAAAGGTCCCTCGAAGCAGGATACGTTCCTCGACTTCGGCGACGACGAATTCACGGTCGGACGTCCGCATCCGATGATCGATCCCAGTCTGCGCGCGGAGCGCGTCGTGGACGAGGCGAAGGATCCGGAGGTCGCGATCATTCAGGTCGACTGCGTGATCGGGTACGGTTCGCATCCGGATCCCGCGGCGGACCTTTCCGATTCGATCCGTCAGGCGAGAGAGCTTGCGCAGGCGGAAGGCAGATACCTTTCCGTGGTTGCGACGATCTGCGGTACGGATGCAGACCCGCAGGGCAAGGCGGCATCGCGCAAGAAGCTGGAAGACGCAGGCGCCATCGTACTGCCGTCCAACGCGCAGGCGACGCGCTTCACACAGCTGATGCTTAAGAATTTGCGGGGGTGAGCGACATGAGTAAGATCAATGAATTGTTCCGTAAGAAGATCGCCGTTGTCAACTTCGGCATCGAATCGTTCTATCAGGATCAGGTGAGCCAGGGCAATACCGCGGTTCACATCGACTGGAAGCCCATCGCGGGCGGCGATAAGAAGGTTGCCGCAAAGCTGATGCAGTTGAAGGAGCCGTCGCTGCTCGAAAAGATCACGGCGGCGAATCAGGAAGCGCTGAAGAGAATCCTCGCCGCAAGACCGGTGCTCGTCGGCATGGGCATCGCGGGCGAGCTGATCCCGGGCATGACGGAAAAGACGATCCTGCACGCCGGTCCGCCGGTCACCTGGGACCGTATGTGCGCACCGCAGCGCGGCGCCGTCATGGGCGGTCTCATTTACGAAGGACTTGCGAAGGACCTCAAAGAGGCGGAAGCGCTCGCGGCGAGCGGCGAGATCAAATTCGATCCCTGCCATCACCATCACACCGTCGGACCGATGGGCGGCATCGTCACCTATCATATGCCGGTCTGGCACATCGTGAACAAAGCGTTCAACTATGACGCGTTCTGCACGATCAACGAAGGTCTCGGTAAGGTGCTTCGTTTCGGCGCATGCGATCAGGAGGTTATCGACCGTCTCCGCAGAATGGAGAAGGAATACTATCCGGTCTATCGCGAAGCGCTCGAACGGCACGGCGAGATCGACATGAAGGTCATGATCGCGCAGGCGCTGCAGATGGGCGACGAGTGCCACAACAGAAACAAGGCGGCAACGTCGCTGCTGATCCGCGAAATCGCCGCGGACATCTACCGCACGAACTTCCCGCTCGATCAGCAGGAGGCGGCGCTCCGGTTCCTGAACAACAACGACCATACCTTCCTGAACCTCAGCATGCCGGTCTGCAAGAGCACGATGGATCCGATCTTCGGCATCCCGTACTGCACCGTGGTCGCCACCATGGCGAGAAACGGCACGGACTTCGGCATCCGCGTCGCAGGCCTTGGCGAGGATCAGTGGTTCACGGCGCCTGCCGAATACGTCAAGGGACTCTTCTTCCCGGGCTTCTCCGAGGAAGACGCGAACCCGGACCTCGGCGACAGCTGCATCACGGAAACGACGGGCATCGGCGGCTTCTGCATGGCGGCTTCTCCGGCGATCGTACAGTTCGTCGGCGGTCAGGTGCAGGATGCGGTCAACTACTCCACGCGGATGTTCGAAATCACCGTGGGCGAAGGCAACGCCTATAAGATCCCGACGCTCGACTTCCGCGGCAGCGCGACGGGCATCGACGTGATGAAGGTCATCGAGACCGGCATCCGCCCGATCATCAACACCGGCATCGCGCACAAGGACTACGGCGTCGGTCAGGTCGGCGCAGGTCTGGTCAATCCGCCGGAGGACTGCTTCAAGAAGGCGATCGTCGCTTGCGCGGATGCGTGGGCGTAAGGCATAACCGGGCGCAGGCGCGGCGTTCGCGCCGTCCTGCGTTCGTTAGCATAGTCACTTTGTAACTTCAAAAATCTACTGCAAAAAAAGGAGAGAAAAGAAATGGCAAAATGGTCTGACATCAAAATCTATGAGCTTTCTATTCCCATTGGCGTCAACACGCCTCCGTGGCCGACTTATGAGCCGCTGCAGATGAAGTTCTTCAAGCGTCTCGCTCCGAACGGCGCGAACGGACAGCTTCTCACCCACTCCAACCACGTCGGCACCCATCTGGACGGTCCGCTTCATTTTGACACCGCAGGCCGCGACATGGCGTCGCTCGAACTCACCAAGCTCTGCGGCCCCGGCGTCGTCGTCGATCTGTCGGACGATCCCGAAATCTGCCGCGACTGGGGCATCTACACGCCCGAAGACATCGAGAAGCGCGTCGAAGTCAAGGAAGGCGATATCCTGATCATCAACACCGGCTATCATAAGTACGGCTGGGATTCGCCGGAAGCGGATGAGAGACGTTACATGCTCCGTCACCCCGGTCCGTCCCTCGACTTTGTACAGTGGGTACGCGATAAGAAGATCTCCTGGATCGGTGTCGACTGCGGCTCCGCAGACCACCCGATGAACACCAAGATCCGTGACTGGGAGCCGATGGAAGCGGCAAAGTGCGACAAGCTCATGCAGGAGCGCTACGGCAAGACGCTGAACGAGATGTATCCGTGGCCGGATCGCTATCAGGCAATGCACATCGAACTGTTCTGCAAGCCGTATGAAGCCATCCATGCGGAGTGCCTCGGCGGCGACATCGAGAAGCTCTCCAACAAGCGTGTGATCATCGGCTGCTTCCCGTGGAAGCTGGTCGGCGGCGAGAGCTGCATCGCGCGTATCGTTGCGTTCGAAGGCTTCGAAGACGCATAATTGACAGAGTGACTGCAATCGGACGGCGGGGATCCGCCGCCCGATTTTTTGTTTGACATACAAAAACCGGAAGCATTTCAGCTTCCGGTTTTTTGTCGGTTCAGACAGCCGCGGGATTATTTCTCGGGCTTTTCCGCTTGCACAACCTTGGTGCCCGCGAGGGTTTCGGTTTCCTCAACATAGGCGAGGTTGTCGGTCTCGTCGAACTCATAGTCCTTGCCGGGCAGGATCAGGTTCAGCAGGATGCCGACGATAGCCGCGACGGCAAGACCGCCGAACGAGAGCGTGTAGCTGCCGAGCGGGATCTGGAGCGGATAGGCGTTGAAGCCGAGACCGCAGACGAAGATCAACGCAGCAATGATGATGTTGCGGAACTTCTTGAAGTCGACCTGATTCTCTACGATGGTGCGGACGCCGGTGGCGGAAATCATACCGTAGAGGACGATGGAAACACCGCCGATGATGGACCACGGAATCGTGTTGATGAAGGTTTCGAAGATCGACAGGCAGGACAGAACCAGCGTCATGATCGCGGCGACCAGCATGACCTTCGGGTCATAAACCTTGGTCAGCGCGACAACACCGGTATTCTCGGAATAGGTCGTGTTTGCAGGACCGCCGAGGAAGCCTGCGATCGAGGTGCCGATGCCGTCGCCGAGAAGCGTTCTGGTGAGGCCCGGATCCGCGATGAAGTTCTTGTTGCAGGTTGCGCCGATCGCGCAGATGTCGCCGATGTGCTCGACCATTGCCGCGAGCGCGACGATGACGAACGTGATGATGGCGGGCAGCGCGATGGTCCAGGTGAAGGTGCCGTCAATGATCGGCTTCAGCGGCCAGTACTCCCAGAAGTGCGGGATCGCGATGAAATCGCCGAACGTCTTCAGGCTGACGCCGGAGAAGTCGATCCACGGAAGACCGAACAGGTCGGGCTTGATCAACGTGACGATCACGCCGAGCACATAGGCGCCGAGCATACCGAACAGGATCGGGAGAATCTTGATCATGCCCTTTGCAAAGAGGTTGACACAGATGATGATCGCAATTGCCGCGATTGCAAGGATCCAGTTGGCGGATGCGCTGGAAACAGCCGTTGCGGAAAGGATCAAACCGATCAGAACGATGATGGGACCGGTGACGACCGGCGGGAACAGCTTCATGATCTTCTTTGCGCCGAACACCTTGAACAGGATTGCAAGAACGACGTAAACGAGACCAGCGCAGAACACGCCCAAGCAGGCATAGGGCAGCAAATCCTTTTCACCGTTTGCGATGCTGGCAAACGCGCCGAGGAATGCAAAAGAAGAGCCCAGGAAGATCGGAATCTTTTTCTTTGTAATGAAGTAGAACCAGATCGTACCTAAGCCCGCGCACATCAGAGTAACGGAAACGCTCAATCCCGTAAGGAGCGGAACGAGAACCGTTGCGCCGAACATTGCGAAAACGTGCTGGAACCCGAGCACCATCATTCTTCCGGTGCCGAGCTGCTTGAAGCCATCATAGATGCCTTCATTTTTGGTTTCCATGTAGTTACCTCCTCTCTATTTATATCAAACGACGTTTCGATTCGCCGCCTAATATATACTATATGATACCATAAGTATTCCGGAAATACAACATAATTATGAAAATAATGTGATATTTTATTTCTTTTCCGGATGTCCGTCCGACTGCTTCGCCGGTTTCGGCAAGATCGACGGCAGCATGTCGCTGCGGAACTTCTCCTGATGCAGCAGAACGGCGTTCAGAAGGTCGATCTGCTTCTTTCCCTTCAGCGCGGAGGAATCCTTCATGGCAAGCAAAAGCGCTTCCGCCAGTTGGCAGGAGTAGTTCAGAACCGTGTTGTACCGGTTCGCGATCAGCGTGTGCGCCGAAAGAAGCAACTGCGCTTCGTCCCGATATTGTTCCATATTCCGATACTGCTCGATCAGATAATTGTCAATCTGTTCGTTCAGCAGCGCCTGCACGGCTTCCGGCTGGTCTTCGATCGGACGCAGGCGCATCGATTCGTCCGAACCGCTCACGCGGACGCCCGTGCCGAAGTCGCGTCCTTTGAGCGCGTGATCGCACAGATTGACAAATGCTTCGCAGAACGGAACGGTCGATTTCCACACGCGCTTTTCACGGTAGCGCGACAGCAGGAAGTACAGTCCGACCATACCGGAGATGACAAGAATGCCGACGATATACTGCCAATTCATAGGCGTACCCCTCTCTTTGAGCTTGTGTTCATTGTATCGCGAAAGCGGCGATCTGTAAAGCGCGGGAAGCGGAAAATGTATATTCTTTACATTTTTTCATGTGTGTGCTATACTGGTCACAGCAAATCCGGGAGGCGTGTATGGAATTTCAGAAGACCGTCGAGGTCGGCAAAAAGGACAATTTCTGGTTCAATCTGCACCAGATCAAAAAGCAGCACATCCTGACCTGCATCTTCATCTTTCTGGCGATACTGGCGCTTGTGTTCGTGCTGTTTTTCTTTATGATGCAGCGCGACGCCGTACATTCGATTCTCGGCGCGCTGCTGACCGCTCTGATCGGCGTGGTGCTGTGGAATCTCTATATCCTCTATGTAAAGATCTGGTCGCGCCTGAACAAGATGTACAAGACCAAACAGCTCTATGCGTTCCGGCAGGAGCTGACCTTCCACAAGGACGGCATCCGTGCGGTTACCGAGACCGGCACCAGCGAATCGCGCTATAAATACGTCCTGCGCGCCGAGGAAACGCCGATGGCATTCTACATCTACATGCGCGACGATTTTGCCTACACCGTGCCGAAAAAACAGCTGACGGAGCGCGACATGAACGACCTTAGAAAGGTGCTGCTTCGGCATCTCAACAAGGAGCAGGCAAAGGGCTTGAAGCACGCCTGATGCGAAGCAAAAGAAGAACGGGACCTGTTTTCGCAGGTCCCGTTTTGTTATGCCGTTTTTACTGTTTCTTGTTCTTCTCACGCAGCGCCGCAAGCACCACATCGGGCGTCAGCGGCATTCTGAGGAAGCGGCAGCCGATCGCGTTGGCGACGGCGTTCGCAATCGCGGGCGCGCCGGGCACCATGACGATCTCGCCGATACCGCGCGCGCCGTACGGGCCGGTCGGCTCGGCTTTTTCGACCGCTTCGACCACCAGTTCGGGCATGTCGTCGAACGTCGGGATCTTGTAGTCCACAAAGCTCGGGTTCATGACGCGGCCGTGGTCGAGCTTCAGCTCCTCATACAACGCCGTGCCCATTGCCTGAACCATTGCGCCTTCCGCCTGACCTTCGTACATCTGCGGGTTGATGACCTTGCCGGCGTCGAACACGGAGACCATCTTGAGCACCTTGATCTTGCCGGTCTCGGTATCGACCTCGACCTCCGCGCCGTTGACGCCCATCGTCCAGAACGCGACGGGTTTCGGCGACAGACCGGTCTTGATGTCCGCGGCGATGTTGTTCGGAACCGTGAAGGAGCCGACGCCGATCATCGGGCCTGCGATACCGCTCTGATCCGGCAGCGAAAGGCCGAGCGCGAACGTGCTCATCGGAACCTTCATATCCGGATAGAACTTGCGGCAGACATAGCCGTCTTCGAGATACAGGTCGTTCTTCCAGGTGCCGAGCTTGATCTGCGCGACTTCGAGGATCTTGTTGCGCAGATCCTCCGCCGCGAGCTTGGTCGCGTTGCCCGCGCAATAGGTGGAACGCGAAGCAACGGTCTGCCACTCGTACGGGGTATGGTCGGTGTCGCCGGTGCGGACCGTGATCTTGCTCGGATCGACGGTGAGCGTTTCCGCGGCGATCTGCGCCATGACCGTATCGGAGCCCTGGCCCATATCATGGCAGGAGCAGAGCAGGACGAACGTGCCGTCTTCGTTCATGCGGATGATGACCGAGGACGCAACGTCGGTCGGCATCGACGGGGCTTTCCAACCGCCCGCAAGACCTTTGCCGCGGAGCTTCGTCGGGCTGCCGGACGGTTCGCACGGCTTGTCGTATTCGAGCAGCTGCGCGGCGCGTTCGAGGCACTCCTGATAGCCCGCGACTTCGATCTTCTGACCGGTTGCGGAGATGCCGCCCTCGCGGATGCCGTTGATGCGGCGGATATCGAGCGGGGAGATGCCCATTTCGTTCGCGACCATGTCAAGGTTCTGCTCGATCGCGAAGTGGATTTCGCTCATGCCGAAGCCGCGGTACGGACCGCCGACCGGATGGTTCGTGTAGACGCAGTAGCTGTCGGTTGCGATGTTGTCGATGTCGTACGGACCGACGCAGCCCCAGCCTGCCGCCTTGACGATGTTGACGCCGTATTCGGTGTACGCGCCGCCGTCCCATGCCAGCGTATTGCGCGAGCCGATGATCTTGCCGTCCTTGCGGACCGCGGTCTGAATGCGGATGTGCAGGCCCTGGCGGACGTATGCGTACTGGAACTCGTCCTCACGCGTGTAGGTCAGCTTGACCGGACGGCCGGGGCAGAGCATGGCGAGCGGGATGACGATGCCTTCCAGCGTGGTGCCTGCCTTGCAGCCGAAGCCGCCGCCGACCGCTTTGCTGATGACGCGGATCTTGTTCAGCGGGAAATCGAAGGTCTCCGCCAGCGCGCGGCGCACCGCGAACGGGGACTGGCACGCCGCCCAGATGGTCAGCTCGCCGTCCGGCATGTACTGCGCGGTGCAGGCATGCGGCTCGATCGGCACGTGCTGTACGTGCGGAATATAGAAGCTGTTGTCAAAGACGCGGTCCGCTTCGGCAAACGCCTTGTCGGGATCGCCCTTGCGCAGCACGTAGTGGTGCGAAATGTTCGTGCCCTTCTGCGGATAGAAGATCGGCGCGACCTTGTAGGTGTGCAGATCGGGATGGATCAACGGCGCGTCCGGCTTCATGCCTTCGAGCGCGTCGAACACGGCGGGAAGCTCCTCGTATTCGACCTCGATGAGGCGGCACGCTTCCTCGGCGATCTCCTTGGATTCCGCCGCGACCGCCGCGACCGGCTCGCCGCGGAACTTTGCGGTGCCGACGGCGAGGAAGTTCTTATCCTCGAGATACAGACCGCTGCGCTTCTTGTAGTAGTCGCCCGTGATGACGCAGCGCACACCTTCCAGCGCCTTCGCCTTGGAGGTGTCGATGCGGAGAATCTTGGCGTGCGGATACGGGCTGCGCTTCACCTGCGCGAACAGCGGACGCGAAAACTGAATATCGTCCGCAAACTGCGCGGTGCCGGTGACTTTTTTGACGGCGTCAAGCCGTTCTACGGATGTACCGACTACCTTCATTTTTCATAAACCCCCTTTTCAGCGACCGCTTCGATGGCTTCCACGATCTTTTTGTAGCCCGTGCAGCGGCAGAGGTTGCCGCTCATGGCGTCGACGATCTCGGCGCGCGTGGGATGCGGATTTTCTCTGAGCAGCGATTCCGCGCTCATCAGCATGCCCGGCGTGCAGAAGCCGCATTGCAGCGCCATATGCTCGATAAAGGATTCCTGCAGCGGAGAAAGCTCGCTGCCGTTGGCAAGACCTTCCACGGTTTCGATGTGCTTGCCGTCCAGCTCGGGCGCAAGGATCAGGCAGGCGTTGACGGCTTTTCCGTCCATGATGACGGTGCAGGCGCCGCACTCGCCGGCGCCGCAGCCTTCCTTCGTGCCGGTCAGCGCGAGGTCCTCACGCAGAACGGACAGCAGTGTACGGTTGGCGGGAACCGAAAGCTCGATCGGTTCGTTGTTCACATAAAATCTGACGCGGTATTCCATGTTCGTCCCTCCTTATGCCAGCTTGCCGAGCGCGTTGCGCACGATGTATGCAACCATGTCGAGGCGGTACTGCTTGTCGGCACGGACGTCGTCGATCGGGCTGACCTCGGTCGTCGCAAGCTGCGCAGCCTCCTCGATCCGTTCCGGCGTCAGCGGCGCGCCGTTCAGAAACGCCTCGGTCTTGGGAAGACGGCGCGGCTGCGGCGCGACGGAGCCCATCGCCACGCGATACGTGCCGTCGATCTTCAGCACGGTGCCGCATACGGTGGACAGGTCGACCTGATCTCTTCTGGAGATCTTGCAGAATTCGCCCTGCGCTTCTTTGAACGGAACGCGGATGCCGGTGACCATCTCGCCGCGTTCCAGCGCAACCTTGCGCACGAACAGGATGAACTCCGTGATCGGCAGCTCGCGCGTGCCGTTCGGACCGGCGATCTCAACGATCGCGTCATAGCAGTACAGCGGCGTCGCCGTATCCGCCAGAGGCGAAGCGTTGACGATGTTGCCGATGCAGGTCGCGCGGTTGCGCACCTGCTTGGAGCCGACGCTGCCCGCCGCCTTTGCCAACGTCGGATAGTACTGTTTGACGTTCTCATCCGCGCAGATCTCGTTCATCGTCGCCAGGGCGCCGATGTGCAGACCTTTTTCCTTCGAGAACGTAATGCCGCCGAGTTCCGGGATCGCTTTGAGGTCGATCACGTATTCCGGCGTCAGCAGGTAGTCGCGCATCCGCACGACAACGTCGGTCGCACCCGCCATAAAGACGGCCGCTTTGTCGTACTTCTCTTTCAGCGCGACAGCTTCCGCAACGGTATGGGGAAGCAGATACTGGAATTCTTTCACGTTGTTGCTCCTTTCATCATGGGTTATCTTGCAGTTTCTGTGTTTGCTTTATGAGAACTCCCTCCGGAGTACCGTAGCCGTTGTCAGGATCGCGATCCGCGCGCTTTGTCTGCGGAGAGCGCCAGAAGCCTTGCGTAATCGTCCGGCGTGTCGACGTCGATCGTGCAGCCGATCTCGTCGGTCACCACGTATTCCGCATGTTCGACGCAGGCGGCGAACCCGCCGCGCAGTCCGTTCGTTCCGTCATATGCGTACAGCCGCTCCATACATGCCGCATTCAGCAGCGGCGGATGCAGCCGTCGCATGTTCCGGCTCGGAAACACCGCGTCCGCGCCCGTTTCGTCCATCCGCGCGTACAGCAGCGGCAGGATGGAGGAGGGGACGTACGGCATATCCGCCGGAAGCAGGAACACCCGCTCGACGCGGTCGTTTATAAGATCGCCGAGCCCGATCCGCACGGAGTCGAACATCTCCGTCGACGCAAACGCATCGTTATGCAAAAACCGGATCGGCCGCGGCGCCAGCGCAGCCTGCACTTCCTGCGCGCGAAAACCGAGCACGACGCGCACATCCGTCACGCCCGCGTCGAAGAATAGGTCGGCGGCATGCGCGATAAAGGGCTTCCCGTTCAGCGGAAGCAGTTGCTTCAACGATCCCATCCGACTCGACAGACCGGCGGCGAGGATCAGTCCGGCTGCGCGCATAAATACCCCCGCACTTTCGCATAATCTTACATATATATTTTATCAGCTAAGGCAACAACCGTCAACAGCGAACTGCGCGGTTTCAGAGGTTTTTTTGTTCGGATCAGCACAAAAATGCCGCATTGTGCGGCATTGACGGAAAGATTTCGAAAATAGCGATCAGAACTCCGGCACGGCGTCGATCGGACAATTCCAGGAATTCCGGATTTTATGATGCTCGATTCCGGCATAAAACGCGCAGTCGCGCACCTCGAGATAGCACTTCGGGCTCGCGCGGAACGTTCCGTCCGGTTCGACGGAGAGGAAGATCAAAAGAAGCTGTCCGCTGTCCGCACCGGCGCAGAAGCGGGTGAACACGAGCACGCGCCCGAACGCGTCGCGCTCGAGTTCGGCGATCTCAAGGAACGTCAGTTCCTCCGGTTCGCGCCCGTACAGCGCCGCCGTCAGCGTGATCGTTGCCTGCCGGACGGATGCGTCCGCTTCTGTTCCGCCGTGTGTCAGCATCATGTTGCCTCCTGTTCAGTTCATCAGAATGATCGGCTCGCCCGCCGTGGAGATCGTGCCGTAATCGACCGGATAATCGCGGCCGTTCAGAATGTTGCGATAGCAGCCGTCCGCAAGCGGCACCGCGACCGCGGCGGACTGTCCGCGCATGCTGAACACGCCGACCGCTTTGCGCTCGCCCATCGTCCAGGTCGACAGGATCACGTCGCGCGCCTTCGCTTCGAGCGTATAGACGCCGTCCGCGAACAGCGGATCCTTCTTCATCGCGATCAGCGTTTTGAGAAGCTGTCCGTGCATCGGCTCGCCGTTCTTCTCGATCGGATCGGGATCGAACAGCGTCGGCGTGTGGTTCGGCGCCCATTCCTGTCCCGAATAGAGCAGCGGCATGCCCTTCTGGAAGAACGTCCAACTGAGCCAGTTCTCGCGCACCGTGCGGTCCGGGAACAGGAACGCCGTCCGGAGCCGGTCGTGGTTCTCGGTAAAGCGGAGCTTCACGTAGTCCGCGGGATACGTGCTCTCCTGCCGTTCGAGCGCGGCGACGTAATCCGCAAGCGTTCCGCGTCCCTGCGCGTAGGCGAGATAGGTCTCGTAGATGTCGTAGTCGTAGCAGATGTCGAACGCCTGATACAGCTCCGAATCGGACAGCGCCGCCAGTCCCTGCGCGCGGTTGTAGCGGATGAATCCGTGCTCCACGGACTCCGCGAGCCAGATGCAGTCGGGACGCACTCCGGCAACGCGGCGGCGCGCCTCGAGCCAGAATTCGAGGGGCACCAGCGGCGCGACGTCGCAGCGGAAGCCGTCCACATAGTTCGCCCAGAAGCACAGCGTGTCGATCAGTTCGTCCCACAGCGGCTTTGCGTCGAAATCGAGGTCGATGATGTCCGTCCAGTCGCCGACATGGTTGCCGAAACTGCCGTCCGGCTTGCGGTAGAAGTACTCCGGATGCGTCTTTCGAAGAACGGAATCCGGCGAGGTGTGATGATAGACGATGTCGATCAGAACCTTGAGTCCCAGCGCGTGCGCGGCGTCGCACAGATGCGTAAAGTCGTCCATCGTGCCGAACTCCGGATTGATCGCGCGATAGTCCGAAATCGCGTACGGCGAGCCCAGAGAGCCCTTGCGCTTTTCCGTTCCGATCGGGTGAATCGGCATCAGCCAGATTGCGTCGACGCCGAGCGCCTTCAGGCGCGGCAGGTCACGCTCGACGGCCGCGAACGTGCCGCCGTCGTTGCGGACGAAGATCGAGTACAGAGTCATATTGCGAAGCTTCATAGATACCTCCGAAAAGAAAGCGCCCGAAAGAATCGGGCGCTTTGCAGCATTCGTTATTTGCTCGTTTTTTTGGTTGCGGTTTTCTTGGCAGCGGTCTTTTTCGCCGTCGAAGTGCCGGTCTTTTTCGCGGTCGACGTACCGGTTTTCTTTGCGGTCGTCTTCTTCGCGGTCGTACCGGTCTTCTTCGCGGTCGTACCGGTCTTCTTGGCGGTTGTGCCGGTCTTCTTGGCAGTCGTGCCGGTCTTCTTCGCGGTCGTAGCGGGCTTCTTCGCCGACGTCTTCTTGCCGGTCTTCTTTTTCTTTTCGTCTTCCTTCAGCGCGTCGCTGTCGCCGAACAGCCCCATCGCGAGCGAGCCGAGTCCGCCGAGCAGACCGGAATCGTCCTTCTTTTCCTCTTTATCTTCCTTGCCGCCCAGGAGCCCGCCGAGCAGTCCGCCGAGACCGGAGGATTCTTCCTTTTCTTCCTCCTTCTCATCCTTGCCGCCGAACAGATTGCCGAGAAGCGTTCCGCCGAGACCGGAGGACGAGGAGGACGAACCGCCGAGCAGATTGCCGAGAAGCGTGCTGCCGAGGCTGCCGGAGGACGAGGAGGACGAGCCGAGCATGCCGCCCAGGAGTCCGCCCAGCGCGGATTCATCGTCGTCCTTCTTGTTGTTGCCGACCTGCGAGAGCAGCAGCGGCGCAACCAGCGAAAGGATCGAGGAGACCTTTTTCGAGGAAAGTCCGCTCTTCTTCGAAAGCGCCTTGGTCGCCGCTTCCTTGTCGGAACCGAGGATGTGATCGAGAATCTTTTCGCCGTCCTTGCTGTCCGCAGTCTGCAGGAAAGAGGCGACGTCGATCGTGTCGCCCGTCTTGTGTTCGTTCAGCGCCTTGTTCAGCGACGCCGCGCCTTCCTTGGTGGAGGCGTTGTCGCTCATCTTGCCGACCAGCAAGGGCAGCGCGTTCGTCAGGACGCTGTTGACCTTCGCTTCGTCAGACTTCGTCGCCTCGGAAAGCGTTGCAACACCGTCGCCCTGCAGGACCTTCAGCAGGGATTGTACGTCAAATTTCCCCATGGCTTATTCTCCGGCCGCTTCGACGCCTTCTTCGATGTTCAGACCTTCGAGCTTGAGGTTTTCTTCCTTCTCCGCACGCTTTGCGCAGTAGTAGCAGAGCTCGCTGCAGCCGTTGTCGATCGCGGCGGTGACGCTGCCGTTGTACACGGTCGAGGAATTCGCGATCGTGTGGCAGTCCCCATAGGTGTGATACTTGTGACCGAACGCGGTCCAGTAGACGTCCTGGGTGATCGATTCTTCCGCCTGCGCCTTCTCCTCCGCGGAGATCGGGTTGAAGTCCGCGCCGATCAGACCGGCGATCAGCAGCGCGACGATCGCGACGATCGTGACGATGATCTTGGATTTCTTGTCGAGTTTATCCTTGCTCGTCAGCACGAGGATGATCAACGGGATGAAGCAGATGGCCGCCATGATGACGCCGAGCTGCGTGAGAATGAAGAAGCCGACCTTGTTGTTCGTTTTCTTGAACGGATCGAGATGGCTTGCTTTCTTCCAGAGCAGCGCCGCGACGATGCAGCATGCGAGATCGAGCACGATGAAGATGATCATCCACCACATCTGCGAAAGTCCCGGCAGACGCAGCGCCTTAAAGAGGCAGAGGATCGCCAGCACTTCAAAGCCGATCGCAAATACCCAGAGGATCGCGGAGATGATGCGCAGCGTAATCGCCTTGCTCTTTTCTTCCGCCTTCGAGAGCGTCTCAACCTTCTTGACGTTCTTCACTTCCGCTTCCGCCGTCTCGGCGACTTCTTCCGCTTTCTTTACGGTCTTTTTGACCTTTTCCCCGTCTTCCACACGGGTGACCGTTCTTTTCTTTTCTTCCATGCGAACCCCTCTTTTCACTAAATATAGGATGAAAAACGAATCATTCCTTTATATATTGTATCGAATAGGGCAACCGATGTCAATAACCGATTGCCCTTTTGCCGCTTATTTTTCGGTTGTTTCGAGAATCGCCGACGCCGCGGTTTTGCCGTTCTCCTTTTTGATCGCAAATACGAAGCCGGTATCCGTTCGTTTGCGGTACACCGCGATCGGATCGCCCTCGTGGCACGGATCGCCGTAGCGGATTTCAAAGCTCCTGACCGGAAGCGCCCCGAGCGCCTCGCTCGAAAAGCTGTCGAGCATCGTGCGCACATAGGCGACGTTGTTCATGTGGTTGCCGTAGTCGATGTCGGAGCTGACGACGCGGCGCGTCAGGCACAGATCGGCGTCGGAAAAACCGTCCGCCACGCGCGAAAACGGCGCCGCGCAGACCGTCTCTTCATGGAATTCCATACCGGTCGGAAAGCCCGCGTCGCGCGCGCGCAAAAGCCGTCCGGTGTTCGTGTTCAGAACCATCCATTCCGTTCTGCCCTCGGCGAGCGTTCTTCCTTCGCTTTCGATCCGGTACAGCCGGTGCATGCGCAGGTCCTCCGGCGCGGTCCGCTGCGGCCACGTCGAGACGCAGAGCGGCTTCATCATCTCCGCCTTCGCAAAGAATTCGAGCCTTGTATGCACCGCAAGCCAGAACGCCCCGCGTTCCGTCATCGCAGCGCCGCCGACGCCGAGCCGTTCCGCGTGTTCCGCGGCGATGTCCTGAATGAGCGCAAACTGCTGCGCGATCCCGAGCCGGAACGACGCGTCGCACAGGCTCGGCGCAACGATGCTTTCGCGGCGATAGAAGCCGCAGTTCGATTCGTTCATATCCGTATCCTCCGCATCCATTATACCGGATCTGCGCGGAGTTCACAAGTTGTTCGCTTTTCTTTTTTCCGGTTCCGTGATAGAATGATATCACATCAAAAGAAAGCAGGATTTTTAAAGGAGGGACCGCATATGATACGCACACTCGTGACCTATTTTTCCGCAAGCGGCGTGACCAAAGCGCTTGCCCTGCGCCTTGCAAACGGCATCGGCGCAAGGCTCTATGAGATCGTGCCCGAAACGCCGTACACCGATGCCGATCTCGACTGGATGGACAAACAATCCCGCAGCACACTCGAAATGAAGGACTACGACGCGCGCCCCGCGCTCGCCGATCGCAACGCGCCGGTTCCGGACTACGACATCATCTTTGTCGGCTTCCCGATCTGGTGGTACCGCGAACCGTCGATCATCGACACGTTCCTCGAAGCCTACGATTTCACCGGCAAGACGGTCATTCCGTTCGCCACCTCCGGCGGTTCGGGACTCGGCAAAGCGCCGAACCGCATCGCGGAGCTTTCGAAAGCGAAGGTTCTGCCCGGAAAGGTCTTTCCCCCGAAGGCAAGCGAACGCGAGCTCAAGGACTGGGTGCGTTCGCTCCCGCTCTGATCCCCAAAAACGCAAAAGCGCCGCAACATGCGGCGCTTTTTTCAGCAGCTTAATACTGCACATGCGGCAGAAACGGCAGGGCGTTCCAAAAGAGCTGCATGGCGATGAGCAGCAGCCGGCTCGATACGCCGAAGAGCACGGCGAATGCGCTCATGACAATCCCGCCGACGCGGCGCGGGCGGCGAATGCTTTTGATCAGCCCGACGATCCCGAGCGCAAGCCCGACCGTGCATTGCAGCACGGCGTAAATCGCAAGCAAACCCATCACCCGCGGCAGAGCGGGCATCAGCGCATAGCGCAGCCTCGGAATCAGCGACGTTGCGATCAGCAGCAGATAGACGGCATATTCGCCCGTATAGCCGTCGATTGTAATCAACAGGGCCGTCAGCGGCAGGGCAAACGATCTTCGCTTGATTTGCGGCTGTTCCATGGAGCGCTCCTTTATACTGCGTAATGCGGCTGCATCGACAGCATATAAACGATAAAGTATACCGTCGCGCCGACAAGCCCGATCACCGAAAAAACGATGTATTTGACGCTGCGCGGGTGAACGCGCGAGCCCTTCACCAGTCCGATGATCCCGAACACGACGGCAAGCACGGCCAGCGCGAAACCGCCCATGATGCCCGTAAGCGCAATCAGAATACCGGTAGGCGCGTCCGCCCACTCCGAAAACATGGAGGAGTAGGTCGGATGGGAATAGAGCGCCCTAAAACCGGCGTACAGCAGCGCCGCCGCAATTCCGAAAATCATCGACAGCAGCGGCAGTTTTGTCCATTTCGGCTTTTGCTGCATCTGTTCCATCCATTTCTCCTTTCGAATGTGTCAGTTATCTTCCGAGGTACTGCACATGCGGCAGGTTCGGCAGCAAGGCCCATGTTGCCTGCATGGCGATCGGCAGGGCAATGCTCGATATGCCGAACAGCACGGCGATCCCGCTCAGAATGATTCCGCCGAGGCGGCGCGGACGGCGTACGCTTTTGATCAGCCCGACGATGCCGAGGATCAGCCCGATCAGACACAACAGAAGTCCGATCATCGTGATCATCAGAATAACGTGCATCCGGTGCTCCGTCATCCCGTGTTCGAACCGCGGAATCTCCATCCACACGAGCATCAGCAGCGCGTATGCGCCGATCGCGACCAGATAGCCGACGACTGCCGAAATCAGCGCGGCGACCGGCAGGGCAAGGGATTTGGGTTTTGACTGTTCCATAGAATGCTCCTCTTATCGGATATACTTCCAACCGCACTCTTCAATGATAAACTCCGTCAGGTTTTCCGCCCAATCAAGTTCGAAATCATTGAAAAGAATATAGCCGATTTCATGTTCCGTGTCGTTGGTAACCACCAGAAGTGATCGTTTATAGAACTCCCATCCGGAATCATAGCCGTCCTTGGGAGACAGGAACCGGAAAGTATCATCTCCGATACGGATATACGGATCAATCAGCATGTTTTCCGGATCATCGACGCATCCGTTATTCAATGGCTCCGTACGAAAACTGTATTGGTTTTCCAACGCGGTCTTTGCAACTTCATAATCTGAAGCGTTGTATTTACATAGCAGCGTATCGGCTTTTTGTGTGTAAATGGGATTGATAAACAGATATTTGTGCAGAACAATGGATTCGGGCGATTCCAACTTTAGCGGAGAAGAAAGCGCATCGGGAAGAACGTTTGCGACGGTCGCTTCGAATTGATTTTGCGCGTTCTGCTTTGTGGTGCGATAGAGCTTCAAAGGAAAAAACGTGAACAGAAAGAGTTGAACGATCAGCAGGATCATCCAAATAACTGCCCGCCAGATTTTTGCGCCGATGGTGCGGTGCGAACGAAACAGGAAAATCAGCCGTGTTACAATCAGTCCGGTCAGCAGGATCGGGACAAATGATGCTATCGTGTCACGATCAAGAATGATTGAAGGGATACAGGCATAGGCAAGCAACAATGCCAACGCAGGGCAGCACCAGATCAATAGGTTTACTGCCCATTTTGGGAAACGGTGTTTGGCTACGGTTGATTCCATCGGTTTCACTTTCCTTTCAAACATCTCTATCATACAGACACACGAAACGGCGAAAGTGTTACATGATTCCTACAATATATTATTTCATCCCGTTCGCGAAGAAGACGGACTACCCACCCACCGCAAGCGGTCCCCCCTCCCTGACAAGGGAGGGTGAAGGAGTACGTGATCCAGCTCCCCTTGTCAGGGGAGCTGGCGCGAAGCGCCTGAGGGGTAGTCGGGTTATTTCATCCCGTTCGCAAAGCGGGCGTAGATCTCCTCGGGGATCATGGGGGAGCAGACTGTTTTGAGCGTCTGTTCGGACAGGGTAAAGGTCTTTGCGTACTCCGCGCCTGCGGCTTTCATTTCAGCAAGACGCGGGGCGACAAACTGCCTTGCCGGCGGAATGTTCATCATCGGGCTTTCGGGCACCGTGATGATCGTGCGGCGTTCGGGATACTTGAGCTCGAACGAGCGCACCGCGCCCTCGAAGTTGTGCTTGCTGTTCGGGAAGCCGCAGCCGCAGATCATGACGTAGTGCAGCTTCGACACGTCGAACTGCATGTTGTGACCGTACTTGCCCTCGTCGTTGCGCACCATGTTCCAAGAGGACAGCGGCATCGTGCGGTCGACGAGGTTTTTCATCGCCGCGGGCATCGCGTAGGAATAGAGCGGGAAGCTGAAGATCAGGACGTCGGTTTCGAGCATCTTTTGAAGGATCTCCGCCATATCGTCCTGAAGCATGCAGACGCCGCCGTTGTGCTTGCAGCGGAAACAGCCGGTGCAGTATTCGATGTGTTTTTCATTGACGTGGATCACTTCGAGTTCGCAGTCCGCCGTCTGAAACATGCCCTCGGCAAACGCCATGGAAAGACGCAGCGTGTCGCTGCGCACGCCCTTGGGGCTGCCGTTCAACAGTAACGTTTTCATACGTGCCTCCGAATCCTTTTTTACCAGTATACCGCCGCGCGGCACGTTTCGCAAGTCAAAGCGCAAAAAGACTGGACAGGCGCAAAGGCGGGCGCTATAATGGGGCGGTATGAAAAACGGAAAGAATGAACCGAAATCACTGATCATGCTGATCACCGCCATGCTGATCTTCGGCACGGTAGGGACCATCCGCAAGATGATCCCGCTGCCCTCGCCGTTGATCGCGCTTTGCCGCGGCTCGATCGGCGCGCTTTTGCTGCTCGCGTTTTCGACCGTGACCGGGAAGCATCCGTTCAAAAACCTTCGCCCAAAGACGGCGCTTTTGCTGCTGCTGAGCGGCGCGATCATCGGACTCAACTGGTCGCTGCTGTTCGAGGCGTATCGCTACACCAGCGTGTCCGTCGCCGTGCTGTGCTACTATATGCAGCCGATCATCGTGATCCTGCTGTCGGCACTGCTGTTCGGCGAAAAGCTGACGTGGAAAAAGGCGCTGTGCGCCGTTGCGGCGCTGGTCGGCATGGTGCTGATTTCCGGCGTGCTCGACCGCGGGCTTCCGCAGAGCGGAGAGCGGCGCGGCATCCTGTTCGCGCTCGGCGCGGCGTGCCTGTATGCGACCGTCGTGCTGATGAACAAGCGCATCACCGGCGTCGATCCGTACGCAAAGACGATCCTGCAGCTGTCCGCCGCCGCGGTCGTACAGGTGCCGTACCTGTTGATGACGGGCGGCTTTGCGGGCAACGACTGGAGCGGATGGACGCTGCCGCTGCTGCTGTTGCTGTGCGTCGTGCATACCGGGTTCTGCTATCTGCTCTGGTTCGGATCGATGGACGGTCTGACGACGCAGACGGTGGCGCTGTTCAGCTACATCGATCCGGTCACGGCGCTGCTCGTTTCCGGTCTCGTGCTCGGCGAAACGATGACCGTCCTCGGCTGGCTCGGCGCCGTTCTGATTCTCGGCGCGGCGATCCTGTCGGGAAGAGAATAGTATCCCAAAAGGAAAGGGACAGGCGACTTGCCTGTCCCGTTTGCGTTTTGGTTATTCCTGTTCGGTCGGATACTCCGGTTTGCCGGTGACCTTGCGCTTGATGATCTTGCCCATGCGCTTCAGCGCGTACGGACCGACAAGCTTCATCATCTCCTCGGCGGTGTGCATGTCGCTCGCGGCGGGCAGATCGCGGGAGAGATGGATCGCGTCAAACTCGCAGCGCGTGGTGCAAAGCCCGCAGCCGATGCACTTGTTGAGATCGACCGTCGTTGCGCCGCAGCCGAGGCAGCGGTTTGCCTCGATTTTGACCTGTTCCTCGGTCAAAGGCAGGCGCAGATCGGCAAACGTCGCCTTTGCTTCGCCGGGGCGGAAGCCCGGACGCTGCCGCGGCGAATTGTCGAACGAATCGGGCGGCGTGATGTCGTCGCGGTCGAATTCGATGAACTCCCTGCGGTCTCTGCCGATCGTCAGCGACTGAC
>JAEEGK010003656.1_pt1 | contig 38181 bp, 21 predicted proteins | sample 8958771 | NCBI WGS metagenome assembly JAEEGK01 (sample SAMN16246547, study PRJNA631951) | gut metagenome | biome: gut microbiome; feature: rumen; material: SC-attached | host: Bos | place: Iran: Karaj | collected 2018-10
CAATCCCCAATCCCCAATCCCCAATTTTTTATTAATCATTGTTTTTAATTTATATTTAATGAAGATTATTTTAATTAAAATAATTTAAATTTTTTAATTATTTATAGTTATTTTTATATTATGAATTTAAATTTAATGAATGGATTTATTAAACATCAATATTCAAATAGTGTTTATAATACAGAAAGAGGTTTTAATAGAGAAAAAAAATTATTAACTGATAATTATATTTATAATAATTCAATCCAACAGCCTTCAGAAATAAGTTTTCTTAATAATAAAATTAATAGTAGTAAAGATTTTCAAAACATAAAAACTTTTAATTTAAAAAATGAAAAAATTTCCTTAACTGAACCTTCATCAATTGAATTCGAAAAAGTAAAACAATTAAATCCAAATACTCAATATATATATAATCCAATTAATAATCAAAATTTAAAACAAAATATTATTAATGATTCAAATAAAATTAAAAATGAAGATAATAATTTTCAAAATAATTTTATAGAAACTCAAAAAAATAATTTAGGAAATACATATATAAAAAAAACTAATTTGAAAAATAATAACTCACAATTCAATCAATATAGAAAAATAAATTATACTCAAAATTCAAATTATAATAATTATAGAATGAATAAAATAAATCAAACAAAAAATTATAATTCAAATAACCAAAATTCATTAATAAAAAATTCCCAAATTTATAACCCAATATATGAAAATAATAATAATTATAATATATTTTATAATTATCAATCAAATCCAATAAAAATAAATAATGAAATAAATAATAATCAAAAAAATGATATTAATTATTATAAATATATAAATCAAAGTAAAAATAATTTCTCTAATGGAAAAATAAGTTCACCAAATATAACAAATCAAAATTCATTTAATGAAGATGATAAAGAAAATAATATAAAAAGAAATAAAAGTATGAGTCCAAATCCATTAATTTATACTCCTAATATAAATAATTATCAAAATAATTTTTATGTTCAATATACAACACCAAAAATAGAAAATTTATATTGTAAAGAAAAAATAAATGAAATTGAAAATGAATCAACTAATTCTATTAATTTAAGTATTTTAGCAGATGATTTAATTCAAGGATTTGAATTAGATAAAAAAAGTAATCTAGAAGAACAAAATAAAAATAAATTAATTGAAGAATCTATTCTTCAATATGATAATAATGATATTTTTATTCCTTTAAATAGTACTATTAAACAAATGAGGAAAAATATTGATGAGTTTAAAATAAGAAATTTTTCTGAAGATAAAAAAGAAGATGAAAATGAATTATCAAAAACATTGATTATAAATAAAAACAATGAATATTATAATAATATATATCAACAAAATGAATTTTCACAAACTTTAAATAATCCACATTTAATTAGAAAGAATTTATTTCATCAAAATATAAAAGTCAAAAATCAAAATTATCAAAATCATAATTATCAAACAAGAACAAGAAATATAAATAAACCATTAGAAAACAATAATTTTAATATTTTAAACAATGAGTTTAAAAATCAAATAGATAATAATGATAATATAAATAATAATAAAATAAATAATAAAAATATAAATGAGCAAAAATTGGACAATAAAAATATTAAAAAAGAAAATAGTCAACAACAAAATATAAATTTAGAAAAATCAATAAATCAAGAAGAATTTAAAATTGAAGGAAATAATGATTATATAGAAACAAATAATAATATAATGAAAAAATCAATAACTGAAATATATAATCCAGTAAATAATAATATAATATTAGAAGTTAGTGAAAATAAAGAATTATCTATGACATCTAAATTAGATTTAGAATCAACATTAAAAAATTCTACAATAAATTCTCAATTAAAAGATTCAATAAGTCAATCACAAAATAAAATTGATGATATAAAAAAAAATTCAATAAATAAAAATTTAATAAAAGATAGAGAATTATTTAATGAAAATCCTATCAAAAAAATATATAATAATAATCAAATAAATATAAATATAAATGAACCATTTTTAGAAGACTCAGATGAGGAAAATAATCTTATTTTAAAGGAAATTATTAAAAATGCTAAATTAAAAGAATTAAAAGAAAAAGAAGAAAAAGATGAGCGATTGAAAAATAATAAATCAAAAGTAGTTTTTCAATTCGATAATGATATTGAATTATTATATGATTCAAATGATAAAATCACAAAAATGGATATTTTACATTTAAATAATAATAAGATTGAAAAAATAAAAGAAAAAAATATTTCTTCATATATATCATTATTGAAAAGTAATAATAAACCAAAATCGATAATAAAAAAATATAATAAAAGTGAAATTTTAATAAATGAAAATTTTGTAATGGATTTTATAGACTCTAGTGATTTAGAATATTCTCCTGATGACGATGAAGAAAATAGATAATTGGACTTTAATTAATTTATGAACAAATTAATTTTATATAATAACAAAATAATAATTATTATAAAATTTAAATATATTATCTTTAATTCAAAAAATTATTATTTTTCTTAATCAATAAATAATTGAAAACAAAAAAAAAATAAATATGAATAATTCAAAATCAAAATCAAAATCAAAAAGATCAAAATCAACATCAAAAAAAAGAAGATCAAAATCAAAAAATAAAGATGATGATGAAATAAAAAGACCATTAAACAGTTTTTTACTATTTTCACAAGATGTAAGAGAAGAAAATGAAAAAGAAGGAGGAGACCCAATAACAGTTCAAGAATTGAGTAAAAAATGGAAAAAATTAAGTGCTTCAAAGAAAAAAATGTATCAAGCCAGATATGAAAAAAATAGAGAAGAATATGAAAATGAAATAAAATCACATAAAAAAACAAAAAATGATAGTGATAGTGATAGTGATATTAATGAAAATGAAGAAGATGAAGAAATTAATACAAATAAAAAAAGTAAAAGTAAAAGTAAAAGTAAAAAAAAATCTTCTAGAGGTTGTAGTAATAGAATGTCAAAAAAAAAATGTGATTGTGGGGAATGTAGTGAATGTTTAAAAAGAGAAAAAAAAGAAAAAGAAATTGAAAATGAAGAAGAAAAAGAAAATGAAAATGAAGAAGAAGAAGATAAATAAAAAAAATAAAATGAATCATTTAAAAAGATATTAAACAGTTTTTAAAAGGTAGTAAATAAATATTTGTTTTTTATTAATTTTTTTTTCTTTTGGAAATATAATAATTTATTTTTTTTTTATATTTAATAGATAGTAAAATTTTTATTCTTTTAAAAAAAATGAGTTCAAAAACTTATGAAATTAAAAAAAGATATGATTATGGTGCTTTTTTTAAATATGAAGATTTATATAGAGAATTAATTAATTTATTAACTATTCTTCCTTCTTCTCAAATTGGGAATAATGGAATTTATTTTCAAAAACATCCTGAAAATAATACAACGAATTTAGATTTGACGAATTTAAATAAAACTTATTTAAAAAACAATACACATAATATTTTAAAAATCAATTTGTTTTCTTTAAAAAAAAAAAGAAAATTAAATGAGATAGGAAGATTTAATTCTGATATAAAGAAAAATTTACATTTACCTTCTCTTTCGAATTCAAATTCTAATTATAATAAATATAAATTAAATTCATCAGTTCCTAAAAATAATTTATATAAATTAAATACTGAAAGTTTTTCTTTTAGTAAAACTAAATTATTTGATAATGACAATTTTTGCCATTTAAAAAATGGAAATGTAAATAAAAATTCTATAAATAATAAAATGGGATTTTTAAAAGATAGAAATAAATATTTTAAATTTTTTTTTTATAATGAAAATGATTATTTTAAAAGATTGAAAAAATCAAAGAGAAAAAAATCTGAATCAAAAAATATTAAAAAACCTTGTTCAGTAATAAAATCATTTTGCTTAAGTGAAAAAAGTCATAATCTTTTAAGGAAAAAAATTCAAATGATAAAAACGAATTCATAAAATTAAAAAAATTAACTTTTATTTTATAATAATGATTTTCAATTTAATTTTTTATATAGATAAAAAGTGTAAATTTTTTATCATATTTTTGTGTTTATTGAAAAGTGTTTTAATGTTTGTAATTTTAATAACTTTGAATTAATTATTTAACCTTTAATCATATAAATAAATTTAAATTTTAATTCAATTTTTATTATATATTTAAAACAAAAATAAAAAACTAACTAAAAATAATAATAATAAATAAAAAAAATATATAAAAAAGTACATAAATAACAAATCATAATATAAAATTTAATTTCTTAAAATACTTTTCATCATTTTACAAAATTCATCAAAAGAAACAGTTCCATCATGATTAATATCAATAGAATCATAAATATTTTTTAATTGTCTTTCAACAGCTTCATTTTTATTATTACTATTTTGTAAAAATCTTTTTTTAATTTCCTCAAAAGTAATAACTCCAGTATTTTCAACATCAAAATACTTAAAAGCAAACTTTAAATAATTTTTAGACATAAAAATTTTAGGATCAATTGCAGCTCTTATAAATTCTTCATATTCAATATAACCATTATGATCAGTATCAATATTTTCATAAATTAAATCAACTTCTTTTTCAATTTCTTTTTCAGATAATTTCCAATATTCCATCATTCCATTTTTTAATTCATTTTTCTCAATTTTACCATTATTATTTAAATCAATTTTATTAAATAATTTCCCAGCTTCAATACATTGTTCATCATTACTATTATGATGAACTAAATAAGCAATTACAGCACAATATAAAAGATTATCAGTTTTATTATAATTTTTCATATTATTTATCATTTGAATAGCAAGTTCTTTCGGTATAGTATTTACTTTATTTTTATTAATAAATTCCTTTCTCTTAAACCATTTATGTAAAAGTGCATCATTTGCACTTATTCTTTTTTTATAATCATAAGTTAACAATTTTTGAATTAAATCAATACATTCATCACTTAAAGTATTAAAAGGATATGAAGAAATATCATATTGTCCAATTCTAATATTATCTAATATTTCATTATCATCAATACCATCAAATGGTGGTTTTCCAGATAATAAAATATACATTATTACACCACATGCCCAAATATCACATTTTTCATTATATTTTCTATTTAAAACTTCTGGTGCCATATAATATGATGAACCAACATAATTATTTTGACTTTGACCTTTTTCGAATATTTTTGCAGTTCCAAAATCAATTATTTTTACTTGAAGACAACCATTACTTTCTCTTTTTGTTATCATTATATTTTCTGGTTTTAAATCTCTATGAATTACTTTTTGTGAATGACAATATAAAATTGCTTTAAATAATTGATTCATTATAAATGCAGTTTTTCCTTCATCAAATTTACCTTTTTTTATTATTTCGTTAAATAATTCTCCATCTGGACAATATTCTGTTATTATATAATATAATTTTGATGTTGAGTAAAAATCTAATATTTTTAATATTTTTGGATGGTCTAATGATTTTAATATTGAAATTTCGTTCATTATTTCTTTTTCTTCTAATTTTGAATTTGCTGTTTTTTTTACTATTTTCATTGCAAAATCTTTTTGAAGTTCTTTATTTTTTACTAACCAAACTTCACCAAATGCACCTTTTCCTAATATTTTTTCTTTTGAATATATTGTTTCTGGATTTTGTTCATTTCGAGTTATTATTACATCATTATTTAATTCTATTTGATTACTACTTTTTTTTTTGTAAGATAATCTTTCACTTTTTATTTCTTTTTCCAAATTTAAAGATTCTATTTTATATTTATCTGTAAAGTTTTTTTTTTCATTTTTAACTGAAGATGTTTTTTTAAGTGATTTATCATTTACAGTTTCACATATTCCCATTACTAATAATATTAATTGAAATATAATTTATTTTTATGAAAAAATGAAAAATAGAATTTTTATAATTAATTATTATTAAAAAATAATAAAAAAAAATTAAATTTCAGATATATTTTAATGTGTGGATGTACAACTTCAAATTCATTAAATGAAATTAATAGAAGTAACACTTCATTTTCGAATACAGCAATACACTTTGATAGATATTCAAAATCAACTGATTTTAACTTAAAATATGAATACATTTCAACAATTGGAAAAGGATCATATGGTATAGTTAGATTATATAAAGATAGAAAAATAAAATCAATGAAATATGCAATTAAAAGTATAAAAAAGGATTTTTTTAATTTAAATTCTATTGAAAATATATTAAAAGAAATTGAAATTCTTCGTTCTTTAGATCATCCAAATATTGTTAAATATTTTGAAAGTTATGAAGATGAAAATTATTTACATATTGTAATGGAATATATTCCAGGAGAAAGTTTATATCAAATAATAAAAAATAATAATAATAAAAAAATTAATTTTAAAGAAAAAGATATAAAAGAAATAATATTAAATTTATTAAAAGCAGTATCATTTTTACATAAAAAAAAAATTGTTCATCGTGATTTAAAATTAGAAAATATCTTATTTTCAATTCCAAATGATTATTCTTCATTAAAAATAATTGATTTTGGTTTATCATCAAATTTTACTTTAAAAAAAGAGAAATTTATAGTAGGGACTCCTTATTATATGTCACCTGAAATGATTGAAGGAATTTATCATTATAAAAGTGATTTATGGTCAATTGGTGTTATTTTATATTGTTTAATTACTGGAAAATATCCTTTTAATGGAAAAGATAAAAATGAAGTTTTTTATTTAATTAATTCTGGAAAATATAATAAAAAAAATTTAAATAAGAAAAATTATTCAAATGATGTTAAAAATTTAATTAAAAAAATATTTACTATTGATTTAAATAAAAGAATTTCTATTGATGATGCTTTAAATGATGATTGGTTTAAATTATCTGAGAATGAAAATAATAATTTAATTGTTAATTTTGATATTATTAATGCTTTGAAAAATTTTCAATTTTATAATCTTTTAAAAAAGGAAATTTTATATTTTTTTGCTAAAATTTTAAAAGATAGTGAAGTTGATAAATTAAAAAATATATTTTCATTTATTGATAAAGATAATTCTGGAGAAATAAATTATGAAAATTTAAAAGATATTTTTAAAGAAAATAATACAAATATTAATGAAAAAGAATTACAAAAAATATTTAAATCTTTGGATTTTCATTCATTTGGTACAATTAATTATACAGAATTTATTGCTGCAACTTTATCATCAATTAAATTTTCAATTGAAGAAAAATTAATGGCTGCATTTAATTTTTTTGATATAAATAATAAAGGATTTATTACTGTTGATACTATTTTTGAAGCTTTACTTCAAAATAATATCAATGTTGATAAAATTGGTTTAGAAAAAATTTTTAAAGAGAAAAAAAGGAAAATTGACTTTTTTGAATTTAAAAGAATTTTTTATGAAAAAAATTCTATTAAAACACTTTTTTGATGTATAATGTTTTGTATATCAAAATATATCAAAAAAAAAACCTTTTAATTATTTGTTTTTTGATATAAATACATTTAATCATGAAATTAGTTAATATATGTAGAAAATTAAATGTTGGTAACTAAAAAATAATTGTATAAATCAATCAAAACAATAAAAAAATAGAATATTATTAATATATATATATTCTTTATTTTTTATTAAAAGGGATTTTTATTGTTAATTTGTTATTAACAATTAAATTATATCATTAAAAAGACAATTAAATTTTTTTTTTTAATAAATTTAAATATATATAAATAAATAAATAGATATATTAAAATTTATAAGTCAATTATTTATATGAATATAAAAATGAAATGAATTTATTTTTTAAGTAAAATATTTTAAAAAACCTAATAAAAAAATATCTATATAACAAAGTCAAATAAATCTAATATAAAATAATAAAATGGAAAAAAACGAAAATATAATTTTATTTTGGGGACATCAATCAAAAAAAAACCAAATATCAAAATCATGTTTAAGTCAATGGTATCCATGTAAATTTAAAGAAAATGATTTTGAATATAATACAGCAGAACAATATATGATGATTCAAAAAGCAAAATTATTTGAAGACAATGAAACATTAAATGAAATAATTAAAGCAAAAACTCCACAAGAATATAAAAAATTAGGAAGAAAAGTTAAAAATTATAATAATAAAATATGGAATGTGAAAAAATTTGATATTGTAGTTAATGGAAACATGCTTAAATTTAGTCAAAATGAGGAATTAAAAAATTTTTTACTTTCAACAAATAATAAAATTTTAGCTGAAGCTTCACCATATGATAAAATATGGGGAATTGGTATTGGACAAGATGATAAAGATGCATATAATATTGATAAATGGAAAGGAGAAAATTTATTAGGGAAAGCTTTAATGAAAGTAAGAGAAGAATTAAGAAAATAAAAATTATATTAAAATAATTTAATATTTTTTTCTTATTAAGCAACAATTTTTAAATAGTTGTTTATAATAATTAATAATTTTTTGGTCTTTCCATTATAAAAGATGCAAGTGGATCAATATATTTTATTGATAAACTTCTTCCTAAATAAGAATTTTCAATCATTCCTGAACAAATATTATTTAATATTCCTATTTCTTTTTCTTTTTGAGTTATTATTTCTTGATAATCTGAATTATTTACACTTGGGTAATTATTAATTAAATCTTCAAGCATTTCTTTAAATTTAATATCATTATTAAATTTATCAATATTATTTTGTATTAATTGTAAATTTTCTTTTAATACATTTAAAGCATTTTTTGTTGTTTGTAAATTTTGAATTAAACCATTTTGATTACTTTGTAAATCAGTTGCTTTTGTTACTGTTTCTAAACATATTCTTTCTGATTCCCATCCTTCAATTATATGATTTACTTCATTAAATTTTTTAGTATTTTTATCAAATTCAAAAGCAGATATTGGTAATTCATTTGCTTTTTCAATTTCTGTTGATAATACTAAATAAATTGGATTTATTACACCAAAATATTGCATTGCTTTAATTATTTCTGTATCTTTTTCATTTGGATTTTTTGTTATATTTGTTGAAAAAAAACCAACAATATCTAATTTAGGAAATAATTGATTTGCTAAATCTTTTCTTGTGTCTATATAATTAATATCTAAATTTATTTTTTCTGGATCTTCTGATTGATTAAAAAATTCAAATGCACTAAAAATTTCTACCTTAGTTCCAATTTTTTGTCCCATTAATGCACCATATACTCTTTTTATTTTATTATTTGAAGTTACTTTCATTCTATTATAAAAATCTGATATTGTTAAAATAACAATTGGATGAATTCCAACTAAATATTATAAATATTATATTTACCTGTTTCTAAAATTGAAGTTGAAGAAGACATTTAATTTTTTTATATAATTAATTAGTTTTATCAAAAAAAAGATTTAAGTTTTATTATTTAATTCTACTTTTTTTAATATATTTTTATTCCTATTCAAAAACAATATTTAAATAAATGAAAAGACAAAAAAGAAAAGTTGTAAGAGATATATCAGAAGATGAAAATATGGATCCCGCACCATCGACAAATGATGGAGAATCAGATATAAATTCAAATGAAATACAATTTAAATCAGATCAATCAATAAATTCAAATCAATATTTAACTGGACAAATATATAGTGATTTAAATAATAGCCAATTTAAAAAATCAATTAATAAAAGAAATAGTGATAATATAATAAAGAATAAATCAATAAAAATAAATGATAATAATGAAAAACTAAATTGTTTCAATCTACTGAATGATTCTATAGAAGAAGAAAAAGAAATAGATGAAGACTTTTCATTAAATGAAAATAATAGTTTATTAAAAGGTTTAAATCAAATGATGAAAGGAGATATTTTCAAAAATAATTTAATGAATATAGATAATAAAAATAAAAATAAAAAAAAAAATAATATAATAAACAATAAAAACTTATTTAACAATGAAAATTATGAAAATAATCAAAATATTATAAACAATATAAATGAAAATGAAAATCAAAAATTTTATACAAACAAATCTGTTAACAATCCAAGTTTTATGGATAATCAAATAGGTGATTTCATGAGAGATAATCCATTATTCGATCAAAATTCCTTTTTACAAAATATTCAAAATAATAATGTAAAAAAAAGTGTTTTAAATGAAGAAAACTCATTAAATATGTCTCAATCATTTGGAAAGAAATTAATAATAAATCCTAGAGATTACCAAATAAAAATATATAATGAAGCAAAAGATACAAATTCAATAGTTTTTATGGAAACTGGAAAAGGAAAAACTTTTATAGCAATAATGTTAATCTCAAGACTACTTGGAATTGATATGTTAGATAATAAAGAAAATATAAATAAAATGCCAATTAATAATAAAAAAATAATATTTTTAGTTTGTGATACTCCATTAATAAATCAACAAGCAAATGCAATTAAAACAATTTTAGGAATTGAAGTTGGTATTTTACAAGGAAAAAAACAAAAAAAAACAAAAAATGATTATTTAGAATTTAGAAAAGTATTTCAAAATAAAAATATTTTTGTTGCAATTCATTCTGTTATATATAAATTATTATCAACTGGATTTTTACAAATTTCAGAAATTGATATGTTAATTTTTGATGAATGTCATCATGCAGATTCTGCACATCCATATAATGATATTATGAATGAATTTTATTTTTTTTATAAAAAAATTGATCCTAATTATAAATTACCTTTAATTTTAGGATTGACTGCTTCTCCTTTAAAAAGTTCTTTAAAAGGTGATATTGAATCTAATGCTATTAACGGTTTTATTACTTTATCTGAAAATTTAGATTCTCAAATTATTATTGATCCAGATTTTTTTTCAGTTAATTTTGATATAAATGATGAAAATGATATTGAAACTATTTTAGAAAAAGAAAAATTTATTAAAGTTGATGATGATACTCAAAATGAAAATTATCAATTTTTAATTAAAGAATTAATAAATAGTTTTTTTGTGGATTTTACTCGTGTTTGCTTTAATGAATTAAAAATAAATAATAAAGAAATTTTTAATAGTATTTATTCTGATGATATAGAAAAAATTTATAATACTTTTATTGCCTGTAAATTTAAATCTGATTCTAATGAAGATTATAATGATGTCATTAATAGAAATATAGATTTATATAATTATAAAAATTTAGATATTATTTTTCTAATATATGAAAAAATTCAAAAACATATTTTTTTGATTTTGCAAAATTTAGATTTGAATAGTTTAATAAGTTATTTTAATCGTATAGGAAATATTTTTAAAAGATTTATTAAAGAAAAAGATATAGAAAAATTTAAATCAGAATTCCAATTAGAAGAAAATAATCAGGATAATATTAACACTTTAAATAAAAAAACAATAAATTCTTTAAATTCAAAGATTGAAATTATGGAAGCTAGATTACGTGAATTATCTGAATCAAAACAAATATCATATCAAAGTCACAGAATAACACAAATGTTTAAACAATTAAAATTAATATTTTCAAAAAATAAAGAAAGCAAAATAATAATTTTTTTAGAAAATAGAATAGTAGCACATTATTTAGATTGCGTAGTAACAAAATTTTTAATGGATAAATATGAAGGAAAATATAAATGTGCATCAGTAATAGGAGTAAATAGTGGAAAAAATAAATTAATGATAAATCCAACAAATACATTAAAAAGATTAAATGAAAAAATAGAAGGGTTTAATAATGGAAAATTTAATATTTTAATTGGAACAAGTACAATTGAAGAAGGATTAGATATTCAAAGTTGTAATGTTGTTATGGTTTTTACTGAAATAAGAACTCCAAAATCTTATATACAAATGAAAGGAAGAGCAAGACTTAAAAATTCAGAATTATTAACTTTTTCATTTAATCCTGAAAAAACTAAAAAAAATATTTTAGATTTTATTAAGTTAAATATAATAATGAAAAAATTATTTAAAAATTCAATTAAACATGATTTTAGAAGAAAAGATTTTTATAAATATAATAAAGGAGTTGAAAAATATTATATTATTGATGAAGACACACAAGCTAAAATTACTTTGCATAATTGTGCTGGTTTTTATAATGAAATTTTGCAATTATTAAATAATTATAATTATAAAACTAAATGTGAAATAAAAGTAGAAGCTAAAAAGACTAGTAGTGGTCCAAATGAATTTTTATATATTGGTAGAATTAATATTAAATCATCTATTAAAGGATTACATGTTTTAAATGATTTTCAATCAAAACCAAAACCCTCTAAATTTTCTGCTGAAAGTGAATGTAAATTAGAATTTATTAAAAAATTAAAAGAATTAGGAAGAATTGATGAACATATTAAAGTAATAAAATAATAAAATTAAATATAAGTATATTAATTATTATTTATTAAAGCTATTTAATTTTTAAATGATTATTATTTTAGAATATTATATTTTAAATAATTTTATTATTAAAACCGATAATAAAAAATTATAATTTAATGAATAAATCAAACCAAAATATACAAAATAAAAAGAAAAACAATCAAGAATTTAATAATAATGTAAATAGAGCATCAAATAATAATTCAAAAATAAATTCAATTGATTCTAAAATATTAAAATCAATAATTAATATGTTAAATGTTAGAGAACAAATTCAATTTTTATCAATAAATACAAATATGAGAAATATAATTTTAAATAATACTTCATTTAATAAATATATTAAAGTTAGAAAAGAATTTATAAAAGGAAAAGAAACAGATAAAAAAAAGGCAATAATAGAATCATCAATTCCAAAAACATATAAAAAAAGAAAAAAATTTTCCCCTGAAGAATATAAAATGGGTTTAATAATAGGAAAAAAAAAATCAGAATTAAAAAAAGAAGATAATAGTATAGAAATTAGTAGAGAAAAAATAAATAGAATAATTGACTTTGATAAAATAGTTATAGAAGATTTAATATCTAATAATTATGAAAAAATAAAAAAAATCTCTCATAAATATAATTTAAATTCATTTGATGAAAATTATATATTTTTTGGTTTATTTGAATCAAAAATATTAAACAATGAAAAAAAAGAAAATAATAATGAAGAAGAAAATACAAATAATATAAGAGAAAAAGTAAAAAATTTAATATTTAATAATAAAAATATTATAGATGGTATTAATTTTATAATATCACCTTTTATAAATTTAGAAGAAAATAATTTAATGAAAATAGATTTATCAGGGAATCAAATTAAAGATATTAAATTAATATGTAATTTAATAGAAATCAATAGTGAAAAATTACAATTTTTAAATTTAAGTAATAATAAAATAGATGATTCCTCATGTAAAATATTATTTAATTCATTAACAAAATGTGAAAATATATTATCATTAAATTTATCTTCTAATAAAATATCAAAAGATGGAATAATTCACTCAAAAGATTTTTTATCAAATAATACATCTTTACAAAGTTTAATTTTAGGAAGAAATATAATAGGTCCAGAAGGAATTGCATATGTAACTCAATATTTAGTAAATAATGAAAATATGATATTAAGAACATTAGATATTTCATATAATGGACTTGAAATAAAAGGAATTCAAATTGTATGTGAGTTTATTAAAATTAATAATAAATTAATTTCTTTATTTATTGGTGGTAATTATATTTGTGACGAAGGAACAAAGATTTTAATTGATACTATTATTGATAATTCAAATTGTAAAATTACTTATTTATTTTTAGATAATAATAATATTACTTCTAAAGGTTATAATTATATTTCAATAATTATTTCATATCATCCTTTCTTAAATTCTATTAATTTAAAAAGTAATAATTTATTAGATGAAGGAGTTAAAGGAATTTTTACTTCTTTAAATCCTGAATCAAAATTATCTACTATTGATTTATCTTATAATAATATAATTGGAAATTCTATTAAATATATTAATGATTATATTACAAATAATTCTTTTTTAAGACAATTATTTTTAGATTATAATAAATTAGATAAAAATGCTTGTAAGTTAATTAAAGAAATGTTATGTAATGAGCAAAGTAATTTAAGAGTTATTTCTTTAAAACGTTGTAAAATTTTTGATAATATTAATTTAATATTTGAAGGATTAGAACAAAATAAAAAAATTGAAATTATAAATTTAAGTAAAAATGAAATTGGAAATTATAGAGAACAATTTGAAAAAATAACTTCTTGTTTAAAAAATAATAAATCTTTAAAAGAAATAATTTTAGATTCAAATTTTTTAGATGATATAAATTTAAAAAAGATAATAGAAGGTTTAAAAGAAAATAACAATTTAAAATCAATAAGTTTAAATGAAAATCAATTTTCAAAAAAAACAGTATCAGAACTTTTTTTAATGATAGAACAAAATCATTTTATTAAAAAATGTAATTTAGAAAAATGTGGTTTATCTGATGATTATTTAAAACAATTAAATATGTCTTTAGAAATAAAACCAGCAATTAAATATTTAGAAAAAGAAGAAGAAGAAAATTCAAATAATGAAAAAAATTATAATGTTTAAAACAAAATATATATATAAAAATATTTATATAATTTTCATAAATTATTAATTTTAAAAACTTTAATCAATATATTAACAAATAACATTCCACAACAAACTAAACCAAAAACCCAAATAGATGTAGCAAAACAATTAAAAAAAAATTTATTATTTTTTGCAACACAATGACCAATCCATTTAGAATGATGATCAAATTTCATATAACAAATATTACATTTTGAACAATGTTTGACTTTATCTTTTACTTTAAAAAAACAATTACAATTTTTACAAATATGATAATCTAAAATATTTATTGACTCATTAACTTGACTTTTGGATATCATTTCCTTATTTAAATTACTATATTCATAAGAAGGAATTCCTGGATTAATTATAATTGCAAATATATGAGATAATAAATAAATTATAAAAGTTAAATGATGTAAAAAATTTAAAGTATTACCACTTTTTTCACTGAAAAATTTAATAAAACAAAAATAAGTAAGTATAATAAATATAAGACAAATTATTGGATATAAAATTTCAGGACCAATTGAAATTAAGGGATAATTATTATAAAAGAAATATACTTTATTTTTACCCATTTTTTTTGGTTTTTTTTTCTCTATATCATTTCCATAAATTAATATTTGATTATTTTTAGTTGGAAGTGATTCAGGATTATTATATGATGCTTGAGAATATAATGTTTGATTTAAACTTTTATTGTTATTTATTGATAATGATTTTTCAATAAAGGAATTTTGACCTTTTGCTATATTTATTTTACTATCATCATATATATTTGTTGCTGATAAGGATTTATCATTAGTATTTAATTGAGAATTTTTTTCAGACATAATATTTATTTTTTATTATTATTTGAAATGTATTATTTATTCATATGCTTCTTTTTTAATTTCTTATATTATTTATATATTATTTCGTCATAAATAATAAAATAAATAATAAGTAAATATTAAATTTAAATTCTTTTTCAATATTTAAAATTATTATAAATTTAATTGTAAAAATCATTTTTCAATTTTATTTATAATTTACTGAAAAAAATAAAGTTTAAAATATTATTTAATTTATATTATTCATTTTTTGAAATTTAATAAATATTTAATTATATTTAAGAAATCATTAAAATTTAAAAACTTTTTAATAATAATAATTAAATTAATATATTCCTTAAAAAAGTATAAAATTCCTTGATGACTCCATTACAAAAAAAAAAAGAACAAAATCCAAAAGTACAAATTATCAAACCAAAAACAACAAATAGAAAAATACGTCTATTATTATCATTAATATCTATAATATTATATTATATAATCAATCAAACAGACAATCAATTAAACAGAACATTTTTAAAAAAAGGCAATTGTGTATTAGACAGAGGTTTTAAATTATCAAAAAAAATAAATAAATTATATTTAGAAAACAAAAAATATAATAAATTTTCAAAAATAATAGGCTCACTTCTTTTAGATATATCATTTTTACTTAATTTAATATCATGGTGTCTATATGACAAATATTGGTCAAATGTAATTTCAATTTGTTTTTTTTATAGTATTCGTTCAATTATTCAAAGTGTAAATAGAATTAAAATTCCATTTGAAGAAGGTTATGAATGGAAATATCCAAATTTTCCTTCAATTTGTGTTAATTATTTTATTAGTAATGATTATTTTTGGAGTGGACATGTAGGAATTTGTATAATTTGTGGTTTTTTTTCTTACTATAGAAAACAATATATTTTATCTACTTTTTCCTTTTTTGCAGGATTTTATGAAGCTATTTTAGTTTTGGAAAGTAGAACTCATTATACTATTGATATTCCTTTTGGGTTTATTATTGGTCATTATACTTGTATTATTTCACATTTTTGGTGTATGAACTTTAACTATTATAATTTTAAAAAAATATTTAATTGTAGGAAAAAAAAGAAAAATGAAATTGTTAGTGAAATTGATATTGAAAAAGAATGATTATTTTTAATTTTAGGTGAATTTCTTAATATTATTATTTTTCATTATTTTTTAATTAATATATAAAGTAAAATATTATGATGTGGAAATTAATTAGACTAAAAACTTAAACTTATATTAACATAAATTTTTTAAAATATTATAAATTTTTATATTTTCTAATTATATAACAATATTTTTAAGAATTTGAATCTGAGAAAATTGGATATAGATTTTGATATTCATTGTTATTGTAGTTTTGGTTTATGTTATATATATTTTTATTTTTGTTATCTAAATTTGGATTATTTAAATGATTATTTGAAAAATTTTGTGAATTTGAATCATTATTAATTTTATTAGAGTTTTGAATATTTTGGTTATAATTTTGATAATTATTAAAATTGTTATAATTATTATTTATATTGATATTTTGATTAGGAATAAAATTGTTATAATTATTATTTATATTGATATTATGATTAGGAATAAAATTGTTATTATTATTGTTATTATAATTTTGATTATTAAAATTAGGATTAAAATTATTATTTTGATTATTAATTTGAATATTATTTTTTTCATTTAATTTTGGGTATTTATTTATATTTTTATTATTTTTTAAAATATTATTTTGATAATCTATATTTTTCAAAGGCATACTTTGGAAATAATTATCATCATTATTAACAACACTAAATTCCCTATCCATTAAAATTAATTCACTTTTATAATCTTTTTCATTCTCATTATCATCATCAATGACAACAAAATCATCATACATAAGATCATTTTCAATATCTATTTTTTCTTCATTAATAATATTATTATTTTTTTCATTATTTTGTAAAATAGACATTCTAATATTATTTTTACCTTGATGACCAATATTTAAAGGTAAAAAAACTCTTGGTCTATTCTCATAAGGAACAAGTGTTTCAAAATGACAAGAAATTTTAATTACATAATCACATCTTATTAAATTTCCATTTACTGTAGGTAATAAATAATTTAAATCAATAGTATCAGGATATGGATCATCTATATTTTTATAATATATTTTTTTTAATGAAGTATCTCTTAAATTAATTGAAAAATTAAATACTTCTTTTGTATTTTTTAAAACATTTACGTTACTTTTTATTTCAATTACATTATTTTGAAAATAAAATGATTTTGAATATTTCATTTTTAAAAAATTTACATTCCTAATTAAAATAATTTTAATTAAAGTTACATCTAATTCACTTTTTGTATTATCAACTAAAACAGTAATTGGTATAATTTCATCAAAAAAAGCATAATTTTTATTATAATTAACACCTAAAGAAACGCTTCCTTTATCTACTAATCCCCATCTTTTAATATTAATATTAGATATATAATTTAATGGACTTTTTAAAATTTTAGGAGAAGCTTTTACCATAATTAAATGTTCATATATTTCTCTTGTTTTATTATTTGGAGAAATAATTTCTGCAGATAAAATATATCTTAAAAAACCTCTTCCTGAATTTATATAATATTCACAATTTGGAGAAATTAAATTTGATAATTTATAATTAAAAGGAAAAAAATAATCTCCTTGATTTAATATTATAATTGGTTGTAATTCTTTATTTAAAATTTCTCTTACATTTAAATTAAAAGATTTTAATGTTATATTATTTATTTCATTATATAAATTTGAATTTTCTCCTCCTGTTTCATAATACCATCCTTCATATAAAATAAATGATATTCTTATTTGAGTAAATGATACTGGAATTCCTACTTTTAATAATATTTCTCCTGAAATATTTTCTCCTTGAAAATAATCAATTTTTGGAATTATAATTTTTATAATATTGCTTTGTTGTAATGCTTTATATTGTTTTTGACCCATTATTAATAATTTAAAAATTATTTTGATATTTAATAAATAGTTTTATTTATTATAAAAATATGGGGAATCAGTGTTGTGTACGTGAAGATCAAAAAGATTTTGGAAATTTAAATACTCAAGAAAATAAAAATGAACAATTAAAATTTGAATTTGATAATCCACCAGAAGAAAAAATTCAATTAAAAAATTCAATTGAAAATAGAGAAACAATTCAAACTGGAAGAATACCAATTGAAACAAAAGATGATAAATTTAATCTTTTACAATCTGAAATTAAAAATAGTCAAATTCATGAAGAAAATAAAAATAATGAAATAGAAGAATTAAGTAATAATAATAATAATAATGAAAGTAAAATACATGATCCTCCATATTGGAATGAAGTAAATGAAAATGAATTAGAAAATATAATATTTGATATTAGTGATAATAAATCAGATAATATATTTAAATTATTTAATGATGTTAGAATGAATACTGAAAATTATAGAAATGAATTTGAAAATCATGAAATTACAAATTTAATAAATGAAGTACAAAATAAGGAAGAAAAAGGTAATCAATTAATTAAAAATGAATCATTATATTATCAATTAAGAGAATGTTTATTAAATTTTAGTACTACTCCAATGAGTGATGAAGAGAGAAATGAAAAGATTTTAGAAGATAATGAATTTAAAAATTTTAAAAATAAACGTATTTATTCAATTGAATGTCCAATTGAAAATGAAAATGAATCTGTATGGAATTTATTAAAAGGTTTTAAAAATGAAGCTGTTGATAATATTCTTACTAATAAAATTGATTATTGTGTTATTTGTGCTTTTCCAATTAAAAATTCTTATAATATGAATGTTTATTTTCTTTTTTTATCATATTAATATTTTTTAAATTTTCTTGTTGTATTATGTTATATGAAAATAAATTATATTTTTCATATTTTAAAAATCTTTTTTTAGTTTTTAAAGAATAAAAAAAATTGTTTATTTAAAAAAATATTAATATAAATTTTATTTAAATCTTTTTTAAATTATTACTTTTTTTTTTCTTCATATTTTTTAATCTCATCATTTTTTTCTTTTTCAATTCTTTGAGTTTCCTTTTTTAAATCAGCAACAGTTTTTCCAAGAAATTCTTTATATTTCTTTTCATGTTCTTGTTTTTCTCTTTCTTTTTCTTCTTCAATTTTTTTATTTTCTTTTTTTAAATCTCCAACAACTTTATTAAGAAATTTATTATAACCTTCACTTTTTTCATTTGTATCATCAGTTATATTTTTTTTTACTTTTGATTTCAATTTAACATTATCATCTTTTTTTTCTTCATTTTCTCCAGTAACATTACTTTCAATAGTATAAGTTGTATGAGTTTCACCTTTTGGTTTATATTTTCCTTTTTTTTTCTTTTTTCTTAAAGTTGTTGTAGTAGTTGTTACTTTTTTAGATACAATTATATCTTCTCCATCTTCAAATTCTTCTCCTTCTAAATTTTCATTTTCTTCTAAATCATCATCATTTATTTCTTCTTCTTCTTCTTCTTCTTCATTTGATTCATTATATCTTTTAATTAATTTTTTATTATCATCTTTTTCAGGTTCTTTTATTTTAATATTTTCTTTTTTAATCTCTTCTTTTTTAATTTCTTCTTTTTCTGGTTGTTTTACTTTAATATCTTCTTTTTTAATATCTTCTTTTTTAATATCTTCTTTTTTAATTACTTCTTTTTCTGGTTGTTTTTTAGATGATATTAAATCATTTTTTCTTTGACTATTCATTTGACTATTATCTCCACTTCCAATTGCAGTATTTTTATCACTATTTTTAATACTTGAATCAATATTTGGAGTTTTATTATTTTGTATTTCATTTTCTTCTAATTGAATATTATATTTTTCTTTTTCAATTTCTGGATTTAATAATATTGCTTTTTGATTGAGAGGTTTTTTATATGATAAATCTTCCATTACTTCATTTTCTTGTCCTGTTATTTTTTGAATTATTGGTACATTTGATGATGGAGTATTTGAATCTATTTTTTTTAAGGTTTTTTTTGTTGTTTTTAATTGCAATTTTTCATCAGTGTTATCTTCTTTTTTTCCTGGAATTGTTCCTGATAAATTAAATGAATTATTATCTATATTTTTATTTAAATTTGAATTTGGAATTGTTTTAAATTTATTTTCTAATTCTGTTAATTTTTTTATATTGTTTTTTTCGTTTTCATTTATTTTTTTATCTAAATCTTGGATTTTTTTATTGTGATCATTATTTATTGTGTTTATTTTATTGTCTATTTCTGATATTTTTTTCTTTTGCTCATTTGACATATCTTTTATCATTTTTTGATTATTTTTATCAAGGTTATTTAATTTTGTATTTATATCATTTATTGATTTTTTATTTTCTTTATCATTTGGATTGTTATTTATTTTATTTTCTAAAGTTGATATATTTTTTTTAATATCTTTTGTTTCTTTTTCTAAATTGTTTACTTTTGTATTTATATCATTAATTTTTTTATCAGTATCTTTATTTTTATTTTCAAGTGTATTTATTTTTGTTTTAGTATCTTTATTATCTTTATCTAAATTATTGAATTTATTTAATATATCAGATAAAGTTTTTTGTGATTCTTTTTCTTTTTCAGGAGATATAGTTGTTTCTGAAGGTTTACTTTTTGATAAATTATTTATTTTATTATCTAAATCAGCTAAAAGTTTTTTATGATCTTTATCAACGTTATTAATTTTAGTATCTAAATCACCTAATTTCTTTTTATTGTCTTTATCAACATTATTAATTTTAGTATCAATATCAGTTAATTTCTTTTGAATATCTTTATCTTGAGTTGGAGTTTTTAATTTTATTTCAATATTATTTAATTTAGTTTTATTATCCTTATTGTCTTTATCTAAACTTCCTATTATTTTTTCAATATCTGTAATTTTCTTTTTATTATCTTTATCAGCAGTTGTTAATTTATTATCAATATCACCTACTTTTTTTAATAATTCTTTATTATCAGGAATATTACTTAATTTATTTTTATTATCTTTATTATCTTTATCCAAATTATTTAATTTATTATCAATTTCTCCAAATTTTTTTTTATTATCTTTATCCATATTATTAATTTTAGTATCAATATCAGTAAATTTCTTTTCTAATTCTTTATTAGGAACTTTAATTGGTTCTTTAATATCACTTGGTTTATTTTTATCTTTATCTAAATTATTTAATTTATTTTCAATATCACCTAATTTCTTTTTATTATCTTTATCCATATTATTTAATTTATTATCAAAATCAGTGAATTTCTTAATTATATCTTTATGTTCTGATGGATTAATATTAATTTTACCTTCAAAATTATTAATTTTTTGTTTATTATCTTTATTTTCTTTATCTAAATTATTTAATTTATTTTCTAAATCTTTTAATTTATTCTTATTATCTTTATCAAGATTATTAAATTTATTTTCTAAATCACTTATTTTTTTTAAATTATCTTTATCTGCACTTACACTTCTTATTTTATTTTCAACATCATTTAATTTATTTTTATTATCTTTATTTTCTTTATCTAAATTATTAAATTTATTTTCTAATTCTTTTAATTTATTCTTATTATCTTTATCCAAATTAACTAAATCATTTAATCTATTTTGAGTATCTACATCTTTTTTATTATTATCTTCACTAGAAGCTCTATTTTTATTATCTTTATCAATTGAATCCATTCTATTTTCTAATTTAATAATTTTATCTTTATTATCGCTATTATTTTTATCAAGAATATTAAATTTATTTAAAATATCATTTAACATTTTTTCATTATTTTTATCATCTTTTGGTTTTTCTGTAATAATTTTTAAATTATTTTCAAATGGTTTAACTTTATTTTCTACATTATTTATTTTTTGTTTATTATCTTTATTATCTTTATCTAAATTATTTAATTTACTATCAATATTATTTAATTTTTGTTTATTTTCTTTATCAATATTATTTAATTTACTTGTTAAATCATTTATTTTTTTTTGATTTTCTTTTTCAATTGGATTATTATTTAATTTATTTTCAATATTTTTAAGTTTTATTTTATTATCTTTATTATCTTTATCAAGTGAATTTATTTTATTTTCTAAATCATTTATTTTTTTAATGGCTTCTTTTTCTGGTGATGATGGAATTGATGTATTTACAGTTGAAGTATTACTTGATTTTGATGGAATATTTTCTTTTAATATATTATCTAAAATATTTATTTTATTTTCTAATAAATCAATTTTTTTTTCTAAATCTTTATTTTCAGGTTTTAAATCTTTATCTTTTTGAATTTCTTTTTCTGAAATATCAACTTTTGATAATGGTAAACTATTATTTTTATCTAATTTATTAATTTTGTTTTCTAAATCATTTAATTTTTTAATATGAGCATCATTTAAATTATTTATTTTATTATCAATATTATTAATTTTTTTAGAAAGTTCTTCATTATCAAATGGAATATTTTCTTTTACTTTTGTTTCAATTGTTTTAGAAGGTGATTTTATATTCTCTTTATTTATTTTATCTAATTTATTTTCTAAATCTTTTAATTTATTTTTATGATCTTTATCTAAATTATTTACTTTATTTTCAATATCATTTATTTTCTTTTGAGTGTTTTTATCAGAAACTATTCCATTAACTTTACTTTCTATATTATTTAATTTAATTTTATTATTTTTATTATCTTTATCCATATTATTAAATTTATTTTCTAAATCAGTTATTTTTTTCTTATTATCTTTATCCAAATTATTTAATTTATTATCGACATCATTGATCATTTTATCAATTAATTTAGGATTAATAATATTTTTTTTTTGTTCTTTATCATCTTTAATCATTTTATCTTTATTTTCATTAAAATCTTTATCTAAAGCATTTAATTTATTTTCAATATTATTTAATTTATTTTTAATATCATCTTTTTTATTATCATTTATATTTTCGTTACTTAATTCATTTATTTTATTTTCAATTTCATTTATTTTTTTTTGTACATCAAATGGAATATTTTCTTTTTTTTTTGTTTCACTTGTAATTGTAGTTATAGCATTTGTTGGAGGTATCATTTCTAAATTATTAAATTTATTTTCTAATTCTTTTATTTTATTCTTATTATCTTTATCAAAATTATTATATTTATCTTCAAGTTCATTTATTTTTTTTTGTAAATCTTTATCATTTGGAATTTTACTTTTAATAGTTTTATTATCTTTTTCTAAATTATTTATTTTATTTTCTAAATCATTTATTTTTTTTTCTAAATCTAAAACTTTTTCATTTTCATTACTATCATCTGGTAAGTTTGAATTTAAAGTTTTTTTACCTCTCAAACTTGATTGTGGACTTTTTAATTTTGTTTGAGGAGATTCTAATATTATATCTTCATTTAATTTTATGTTATCATTTATATTATTTAATTTATTTTCTAAATCATTTAATTTTTTTGTGTTATCATCACCTAAATTTTTAAATTTATTTTCTAATTCTTTTAATTTATTTTTATTATCTTTATCAATATTATTGTATTTGTTTTCTAAGTCATTTAATTTATTTTTATTATCTTTATCAAAGTTATTGTATTTAGTTTCTAAATCTGTAATTCTTCTTATATTATTATCCATGTTGTTATATTTATTTTCCAAATCAGTTATTTTTTTCTTATTATCTTTATCAAGATTATTATATTTGTTTTCTAAATCATTTAATTTAATTTTATTATCCTTTTCAAGATTATTATATTTATTTTCTAATTCTTTTAATTTATTTGTATTATCTTTATCAAAATTATTATATTTATCTTCTAAATCATCTAATTTATTTTTATTATCTTTATCAAAGTTATTGTATTTAGTTTCTAATTCTTTTAATATATTTTTATTATCTTTATCAAAGTTTTTATATTTATTTTCTAAATCACTTAATTTATTTTTATTATCTTTATCAAGATTATTATATTTATTTTCTAAATCACTTAATTTATTTTTATTATCTTTATCAAAGTTATTATATTTATTTTCTAATTCTTTTAATTTATTTTTATTATCTTTATCAAAGTTATTATATTTATTTTCTAATTCTTTTAATTTATTTATATTATCTTTTTCAAGATTATTATATTTATCTTCTAAATCATTTAATTTATTTTGATTATCTTTATCAAAGTTTTTATATTTGTTTTCTAAATCATCTAATCTATTTTTATTATCTTTATCAAGATTATTATATTTATCTTCTAAATCATTTAATCTTTTTTTATTATCTTTTTCAAGGCTATTATATTTATCTTCTAAATCACTTAATCTATTTTTATTATCTTTTTCAAGGCTATTATATTTATTTTCTAAATCTTTTAATTTATTCTTATTATCTTTATCAAGATTATTAAATTTTTTTTCAAAATCATCTAATTTTTTTAAATTATCTTTATCTGCACTTACACTTCTAAATTTATTTTCCACATCATTTAATTTATTTTTATTATCTTTATTTTCCTTTTCTAATGTATTAAATTTATCTTCCAAATCATTTAATTTCTTTTTATTATCTCTATTTAAATTATCATATTTATTTTCTAAATCATTTAATTTATCTTTATTATCTTTATCTAAAATATTATATTTATCTTCTAAATTAGTTAATCTATTTTTATTATCTTTATTTAAGTTATTATATTTATCTATTAAATCATCAAATTTCTTTTTATTATCTTTATTAATATTATTATATTTATTTTCTAAATCATTTAATTTTTGATCATTTTCTTTATCCTTTTCTGAAGATAATGGATTTTCATTTATTTTATTTGTTAAATCAACTAAAGTTAATTTATTATTTTGATCCAACTTATTAATTTTTTCCTCTAGTTCCTTTATTTTATTCTTATTATTTTTATCTAAATCATTGTATTTATTTTCTAATTCCTTTAATTTATTTTGTTTATCTTTATCAAAACTTTTATATTTATCTTCTAAATCATTTAATCTATTTTTATTATCTTTATCAAGGCTATTATATTTATTTTCTAAATCATCTAATTTATTTTTATTATCCTGATCAAGGCTATTATATTTATTTTCTAATTCATTTAATTTGTTTTTATTATCTTTATCTAAGTTATCATATTTATCCTCTAAATCAATCAATTTCCTTTTATTATCATTATCTAATATATTATATTTATTTTCTAAATCAATAATTTTCTTTCTATTATCTTTATCCATATCATCATATTTGTTTTCTAAATCTTTTAATTTCTTTTTATTATCTTTTTCAATATTATTATATTTATCTTCTAAATCGTTTAATTTTTTCTTATTATCATTATCATTTATATTATATTTATTTTCTAAATCTTTCAAAATTTTTTTATTTTCTTTGTCAATATTTTCATATTTATCATCTAAGTCATTGAATTTCTTTTTATTATCATTATCAATTATATTATATTTATCATCTAAATCATTTAATTTTTTTTGAGTTATTTCATCTTTTTCTTCAATTGCTTTTTGAATATTTTTATCTTTATCAAAAGAATTTAATTTACTTTCAATATTATTTAACTTATTTTTATTTTCTTTATTTCCTTTATCAATATCATCAACTTTATAAGATAAATTACTAATTTTTCTTTCATTATCTCTATTATTATTATGAACATTATTAAGTTTATCTTCTAAATCATTTAACTTAATTTTAATATCTTGATCAAATTTATATAAATTATTTTCAAGATCATCAATTTTCTTTTTATCCATATTTGGTTTATTTAAAGTTTTTGTTGTTGAAGTAATTGTACTTGAAATAATTGAAGGAATTTGAACATTTAATTTATTTTCTAAATCTTCAATTTTGTTTTTATCATTTTCTTTATCTTTTTCATAATCATTTAATTTATTTTCATAATTATTTAATTTATTTTCAAGATCTGAAATAGCATCATTTAAATTACTATTTTCAATATTTGTAATTCTCTCATCTAATTTATCATTATTATTATAATTATCCTTTTCTAATTTTTCAATATTTGTATTTATTTCATCAATTTTTTTATCCAATTCTTTTAATTTATTTTCAGCATTTTCAACTTTCTCATTGATATCCTTATCAATAAAATCAAATGGATTTCTCTTTGAAATCTCATTTAATTTATTTTCTAATTTATGGATATCATTTTTAACTAAATTTAAATTTGAATCACCATTTTCACTTATTGATAATAATTTACTTTGATTTTGAGTTTCTCTATCATTAAGATCTTGTATTGATTGATCAATTTTATCATTTAATTCATTTATTTTTTTCTCATTTTCATTTGCATTTTTTTCTATTAAAGGTACTGAATTTTTTAAAGTGGAAATATCTTTATTTTGAATTTCTTGTTCTTTATTTATTTTTTTTAAATTATCATTTATATTATTTACTTGATTTGTTAATTGCTTAATTGAATTTGGATCTATATTTTCAAATTTTTCTAATGTTGAATCATAATTATTTATTATTGAATCAAAATCATCTTTTTTAACATTATTTTTATCATTTTCTTCTAGTTTATTTGATAATTCTTTTATTTGATTTTCAGTTGGTAATTTTTTCATTTGATTTTCTAAATCTCTTTTTAATTCTTTTATTCTTTTCTCATTTTTAATATTATTTTCTTCTATTTGTTTTGTCCAATCATTATATTCTTGTTTTAAATCATTTTGTAAATCAATTATATCATTATTTTTTTTTTCTAAATCTTGATTAATTTTCTTTAATTGGCTTTCAATATTTTGAATTTGTATAGGAATATTTTTTAAATCTGGATTTGAATTTGAATTAGTTATTTTTTCAATTTTTATATCATAGTTTTTCATTTGTTTATCAAAATCACTTTTTTTCATTGAATTTTTTGATAAATCTTTTAATTTATTTTCAAAATCTGTAAATCTTGATTCTAATTCATCTTGATTAATTAAATTATCTTCATTTTCTTTAATTTTTTTTTCTAAATCTTCCAATTTTTCATCAAATAAATTCTTATTAATATAATTTCTATTATTTTCTCTTAATTTATTATCTAATTTCTCATTATTTCTCTTTTCCATATTTTCTTGATATTTATTAAAATTTTCATCAATTTTTCTATCTACATTTTTTCCATTATCATTAATACTTTTTTCTAATTTTGATATTTTATCTAATAAGTTTCTAATTGCTTCTTCATGCTCACTTCTTGTAACAAATTGATCATTTTTTGATTTTAAATTCTTTTCAAAATTATTTTGCATATTCTTCATATAATCATTCATAGAATTTAATTCTTTATCAACATTATTTAATCCATTTTCAAAATCTTCTCTTTCAACAAAATTTCTTTGTTTACTTATATTACTTCTTAACTCTTCTTGATAAGGAACAATTAAATTATCAAATTCACCTTTAGCAATTTTTTTAATTCTTTCTTCTTCTAATACTTCATCAATTAAATTTCCATTATTACTATTAACATCATTTTCATAATTTTTTTGAGGACCTCTTAATTTTGAATTATCATTAAGATAATTTGAATAATTTTGATTTAAATTTCTATTAACATTCATATTTAAATTAGAAGAAGATGATTGAGTTATATATGGATTTGCTTGCCTTAAAAGAATTGGATCTGTTTGATTTATATTAACAGGTGTTCCTGTATATATTTGGTTTACTGGAACATAAAAATAACGATTTGTTGTTGTTGTTACTGTATTTGGTACTTTTAATATTGTTTTTATTCCATCTATGTTTTGATATATTTCTTCATGTGTTTGGGATTTATTTGACATTTTTTTTTATTTTTATGTAATTGAAGTTTTAAATTTTTTTAAATAATTTTATATTTTGACTGATAGAGTTATTAAGTTATTTTTTGATATATAAATTATAATAAATATTTAATTATTTTTTTTGATAATATTTTAAAAAAATTAATTATTTAATTAAATTATATATTACTTTAGATAAAAAAATAATTCTTACTTAATAAAGTATTAAATATTTCTTTGCATATTATTAGTTTACAAAAATTATTTAAATTACAATTTATAATTTAAATAATAATAATTCTATTTGAAAATATCAATTTTATCAATTAAAAAAATGAAGCCATTGTTATCATCTTTAGTAATTTCACAATTAAAAATTTTTAATATAGAAATCCTGTTTTTCTTGTCAAAAAAATGATAAATCAGAGTTAAAACTTGATGAAATAGATGATCAAATTGATGATTATAAATCAGAATTTCAAACAAAAAAAATTACCCGTAAATTAAAAAAAGGTGAAAAAATATATTCAAGTCAAATATCAGAAAATATTTTTAATTTATTTAACTTTAATCATATAGAAAATAATAAAAATGATTTAAATACTTCTCCTGAAAAAATATATAATTTATTTGAATTGAAACCTTTTTCTTTAGATTCAAAAGTTAATTTTTCAGAAGAAGAAATTAAAAATTATAAAAAATTAAAAATAGAAACTGAAGATTTTGATAATGAAAAAGATGATGAATTAGATTTATTTTATGGAAAAATTTTAATAATGAATGCAGGAGGATTAGAAAAAGGGAAAAGAAATTTAAAAGATGGATATGCATTTTTTGGAACTGTTGAAATAGTTAAAGATGTAATTATTAATGATTTTATTGTTAATTATCCTAACAATGAAAATAATTCAAAATTATTTTATATTTATTTTGATAAAAATACTTTAAAATATAATTTAATTCCTGATAAAGAAAATAAAAATGAAAAAATTTATGTAAAATTAAATCATAATTTTGAAATAAAAGAAAAAACATTTTTTTCTATTGCAAGTATAAATTTTTCAACTGAAATTATTGATGATAATGAAATTAAATTAATTATTTTTTTTGATAAAGGAAAACAAGAAAAAAAATTACAAAAAAAAAAAGGTTATTATACAATAGGAAGAAAAAAAGAATGTGATTTTCTCATTAGAATTCCTGTAATTTCAAAAATTCATTGTTCAATTTTTTATCAAAAAGAAAATGATTTATGGATAATTTGTGATGGAGATTTTAAAAATAAAAAAAAGTCAACAAATGGTATTTGGAAATATATTAATGATAAATGTGAAATTCAAGATAAAATCACTTATTTTAATTTAGGCATTCACAATTTCAAATGTACATTATTTGATTAAATTATTGTAATTTAAAAAATGAATTTTATTTTTATATAATAAAGTTTATATATAGATTTTTATTAGGTAAATATTTAAATTAAGATTATGTTTTTAAAATTATTAATTGTTATTATTTATATATTGTTTATATATTGTTTATATATAATTATATAAAATATCATGTTACATTTAAAATATAATTGATAATCTATATTATATTATCAATAATTGAACAAATCTTCGAAATTTACTCTTCAAAAACCAAAATTTTCATATCACCTGTTTTCAATATCATTTGATTTTTTAAATTTATACTTTTATTAGTAAGTAACCATAAACCATTAGTTGAAACTTTCTTTTCTAAATTACAAACTAAACCATCATATAAATACCAATTATTATTTTGAAAAATTATAGTACATTGAACTTTACTAACAGAATCGTCATCATATTGATAATCACATTTATCACTTCTTCCAATTGTAAATCTTAAATATTTTTTATTATCAAATGATATAATAGAATCTTTTTCATTATTTTTAACCTTATTTAAAAATTTAATAGTTAGTTCATTGTATCCATCAATTGAGTGATTAAGAGTAAAATACATATAATCAACACAAAAACTAATTATCATATCTTGTTCTATTTTAATTTCTTGATTTAGTTTTATAAAAGTGCCTGTTCCTGATAAATTATCTATAATATAAAAGTTTTTTTTAATTTCATTATAACCAATATAAAATTGAATTGGACTTATTGAATTATCATCAATTATATAATCACTACTATTATCTTTTCCAAAAGAAATTTTTTTAGTTTTATCATCAAAATTTTTATTTATATTTTTAAATTTAGAAGATATAAAATTTTGATTTAATTCAATTTCGTCAATTAAATTATTTGTTTTATTATATATTTTTAATAAAATTAAATTTATTACTTTAGATTCATTTACACTTATTTTTGTACTCAAATAATTATAATTATAATAACGGGCTAACCTTTCTTTATTGAATTTTTCAATGTCATGTACAAAGTCTTTTTTTTCTGTATTTTCAGTTATTTTATATTCACTATTATCTTTTACATTAATCGTATTTTTATTATCATTTGAAGCACAACAAATTGTTAAAATTAAATTTTTATTATCATTTGGTATATAATTTCCCATTGTTATAAATTAATAAAATTTATATAATATAATTTTTTATATTATTTTAAAAAAATTTCTTTTTTTCAAATATTAAAAAATTAAAATTAATTTTTATTAATTTGCAATAGAAACTTTGCCAGTGATAATTTTAGGAAATTTATCTCCTTTATTTTTATTTTTATTTTCATTTTTATTTGTATTTTTACTTGAAATAACTCTATTTTTATTCCTATTATTAAAAGAATTGATATGTTTTAATTCATCTTTACTATTATTTCTCTTATGAAAATTTGCAGCAGTTTTTGAATAATTATATTTATTATTACTATAATCTCTTTTAGGAACAAAATATTCAATAATGGGTGAATAAATTTTCATATTTAATTTCTTCTGAAATTCATTTTGTAATTCATCAAAATCTTGAAAATTTTCTAAAGTAGCTTTCTTATGAAATAATTCCATATTAATTTTATGTAAATTTAACATTTTTTTATATTCCTTTTCAGCTTTATCATTATTATTTATATAACCAAAATAATATTTATTTTCTTTAACTACTTTTTTTTCAACTTCAATATCAGGATGTTTATTATATTCATTCTCATCTGAAAAAGTATTATCTAATACTTGATTGTCTTCATCTTCTTTTTTTTTAATTTGTTTAATTTTTTCTGCTTCTTTTTCTTCATTTTTTATTTGAATAATATCATTTAAAGCATTATTAAATCCTGTATTATAATTTCTTTCAACTTTTGTTCTTTTATATTCACCTAAATAATCACTTAAAAGATTTTTAACATTTTTTTTTTTATTTGATATTCTAATTTCAACATTATATTTATATTTATTTTTCTTCTCCCAATCTTCATGTCTAACTAAATCACTTGTATATTTAGAAAAATCAATAAAGAATTTCATTCTTAATCGATAAATAAGAGATTGAATTTCATTTATTCTTTCATTTTCTTCATTAAATCTTTTTCTTTTTCTTTCATTTCTTCTTTTTTCTTTTATTGTTTCATAATCAAATCTACTTTTATTTTCAGGTATATAATTTTTTGTTTCATTTCTTTGTCTTAAAATATTTATATAATTAATTAATAATTTTTCAATATCAATTCCTTGATCTAACATATTACTTATTTCTTTTGTTATATTATCTTTAATTAATTGATTTTTCATTTGATTATCATCCAATCTTTTACCATATCTTATCTTTTTTTCTTTATTTTGTAATTTTTTTTCTTTTTCTTCTTCCTCAATTTCTTTTGAAATATTTGTAAAAACAAATATTGTCATTTTATTCTCTTCATCACTGTCATCATCATATTTTTTATTATTTTTTGCTGCTTCTATTGCTATATCAATTATAAAATTATGATATAAAAAATTAAATTTTCTAAAAAATTGTAAAATTAATTTTATAAATCCTTTAAAATCTTCTTTTGAATATTCTTTAGTAGAACAAAATTTTTTAATTTCTTTAATATTTTCTTTATTACTAAATAACTTAAAAATATTTTCTAAATTAGTTTTTGATATAGATTTCTCTTTTATTTTTAAATTAAAAATTAAAATTGATTTAATCATTTTTTCAAATTGAGGATAATATAAATCAATAAATCTAATTATTTCTTTAAGTGTATTTTCTTTTTTATCAGTTTTTTCTTTTACTAAAATATTTTCTTGTTTACTTCCATTAATTTTTACTATTTTACTTATTAATTCTGGTTCATCATAAATCATTCCTTTACTTTCTAATTTATTTTTTATTTCTTTTTTAATATTTCTTATTTCTTTTATACTTTTAGTATTTTCAATATTTAAATTTGTTAAATCATTTAACATATTATTTAAATTATTGTATTTTTGATTAAATTCCATATTTCTTTTTTTCATTAATATAACTAAATCATCTAAATTTTTTAATTTTTGAGTTTTTTTAATTAAATTTACTTTTAAATTATTTGATGCACATTCTTTTCTTAATAAAATATTATCTTGATATATTTTTTCATTTTTTTGTTTTTCAAAAGGTAATAATTTTTCTTTTTTTTGTATTTTTTTATATAATTTTTTTAAATGTTCTTCTGCATCTTGCATAGATTGTTTTAATTCATTTAAAGAAAATTCTTCTCTGGCTAAAATATTTTTTTTTTTATTTTCTTCATCATCAAACATTATTTTAGCTCTAATATTAAAATTACTCATAGTATGAAATAATTTATCTTGAGCTTTTTCTTCATTTTTTATTTTAGCCTTAATAACTTCATATTTTTCATATTGATTTTTTCTACTTAAACTTTCTAAATATTCACTTTTTAAATCTTTTTTTAAATTAATATTTTCAATTTGAAGTTCAGTTTTAATATTTTTATACATATCTAAAGCTTGAGTAAGAGTTTCAATTTCATTTTCAATTTGATTTTTTTCATTTTCTTTTTGTTTAATTTTACCATCATCATAACAAATCATATTTTTAACTAGTAAATCACTAAATTGATTATTCATTGAATCTAATATTTTTTGTTTTTTATTAATTATATTTTGATTTCTATCAATTTGTCTTTTAAAATCTTCAATTTGATTCTGATAATATTCAGCTGCTTTGTCTAAATTTGTATATTTTGATTGTTCGTCTATTAAATAATTCATTAAATCCATTTTTGCTTTATTGTATTTTTTTTTGTTTTTTACTAGAAAATATGATGGTTTTTCTTTTTTTTCTTTTTTTTTGGCTTTTTCTTCCTTTTCTTCTTGATATTTATTTATTGGTTTTAATGAATTTTCATTTCCATATGATTTTGGTTTTCCTTTTTCATTTACTTCTGTTATCAGAAGACTTTTCATATTTTAAGTTATTATATAATTATTATTATTAATATTTTGAATTTTTATTTGTAAAAAAATTTTAAATTTTTTATGAATTTTATATTATATTCTATTTTTTGTAATTTCATTTATATTATTCTTATTAAAATCTTTTTTTATTAAATAATATTTTTTTAAATATATTTTTTAGAATAAATTATAAAATAAATTATTAATCATATTATAAAAAGTATAAAAAAAAGAAAATATTTATATTCTTTTTTATATTTCATAAAAATTAATTTTCAAAAATAATATTCATATTTTTTTTAATTTTTTTTAAATAATTTATGCGATAAATAAATTTATTATTATAAATCAAGAATGATTTTTATTATTATTCAATTCAAACTTCTTTGAAATTTATTATATTGATTTTTAAATTTTAAATATAATTAAAATTCATATTATTATTTAATTTAGTAAAATCAAATTTATTATTAATTATCAATATATAATTATAATTATATTATTAATTTTATAAAACTAAAATAGCTAATATAAATTCTTTATTTAATTATATATATTTTTCCATTTAAAATTAAATAATGTTTTATTGTACTTTTCAAGTAATTTCACTTAATAGTAACATTTGTTGATATTTGTTCATTAAATATTTAGTTAATTTTTTTATTTTTTAATATAAATTCAAATGAAAAATGATACAAAAATGAAAAGAAATAAAATAAGTAAAGCTTATTTAAATCAATTACAAAATCAAATAGATTCTTTAGAACAACAATTATTCTCATTTAATAATTTTAATAATAATAAAATAAATAACGATAATCCACAAGGAAAATTAATTTTAAATAAAAATTTAGATGAACCATTAAATCAAAATAAAAAGGAATATTCAATAAAAAATAGTTCAGATGATAATTTTAATAATTCAAATTTTGAAAATGCTCCAGAAAAAGATGAATTATATAATATAATATTAAGGGAAAGGAAAGAATATAATGAATTAGATGAAGTTAGAAAAATTCAAAATGAAAAATTTAAACAAAGTCAAAATAAATGTAAAGCTTTGGAGAGAAATAATTTAAATTTGAGAAATGATATGGAAATTTTACAAAGAGAAAAGATTGAACAACAAAAAAAAATTATTGAATTACAAAATGAAATAGATCAACTACGTAAACAAATACAATATTAAAAATGAATAATTTTACACATATAAATACATTAAATAATATACTTTTTTTAAATTAATAATTTTTTAAATCAATTTAACTAACAAATCAATAATTAAATATTAATATAAAATCAATTATAAAAATAAAATCTATTATTAATATTCAAAAAATAATATTTAAATATTAATAAAAAAAAATAATGTCAGAAATTGATTTAGAAAAATTAAAAAAATCCTGTGAAAAAAACCAACTTTTATCTTTTATTTTATCAAAAACAAATACTTTATCAGGGAAAATAAAAAACAAAATATTATCAATGATTCAAATATTAAACAATAAGTGTATTGATTACTCAAAACTTCAAGAATTTATATTTGAAGGAATTCCAGACGACATTCCATCACTTCGGTCATTAATATGGAAAATTTTATTAAACACATTAACATTAAATGAATCTGAATGGGAATCAACTTTACAAAAAGGAAGAGAAAAATATTATAAATTAAAAGAAATATATAATCAAAGATTAAAAATAATAAAAAAACATAAAAAAAATGATCATCCATTATCATTAGAAAAAAATTCAAATTGGAATAAATATTTTATAGAATATAATTTATTAGAAGATATACAAAAAGATATAAGAAGAACAAGAACACATATGTCATTTTTTTTTATGCCATGTGTATCAAATTCAAATAATAATATAACAAATGAACAAATTTCAAATGCTGCATTAGAAACAAAAAAAGATAGAAGTCAATATAAATTAAATTCAAAAACTTTTGAAAGTAATGCAGATGTTATGGCAAGAATATTATTTATATATGGTTTGTGCCATCCAGAAGTAAAATATGTTCAAGGAATGAATGAAATTTTAGCTCCTATTTTTTATTGTTTTAGTAATGATAAAAATGAAATTTCAATAAAAAATTTAGAAGCTGATTCTTATATTAGTTTTGAAAATTTTATGGAAACTATAAAAGATATTTTTATTAAAAAATTAGATAATACAGAAAAAGGAATTACTACTAGATTACAAAAATTTAGTACTTTAATTAGAATGTTAGATTATAGAATAAGTGATCAATTAATTAAAAATAAAATAGAAATGGAATTTTTTGCTTTTAGATGGCTTACTTTATTTTTTACTCAAGATTTTGAAATTCCTGATGTTTTAAGATTATGGGATTCTATTTTAAGTGAAGATGATGTTTTTGATTTTATGAATATGATAATGTTAGCTTTGTTAAGAAATAAAACTGAAGGGATTTTAAATAATGAATTTGCAGGAATTATGAGTGTTTTACAAAATTTTGATAATATTAATGTTGATAGGTTAATTAGAGATGCAGTTATTGTTAGAAATGATTTAAATAAACTTTTGTTATAAATTAATATGTTTTTCTTTTATTATTTAATTTTTTAATATTATTTTTTTAATGGTTTATTTATACCTTTTAAATGTATTTTATATATATTGATTTTTTTATTTTTTTTTTAATTTTTTTAAATCCATATTTGATAAATATACTTATTTTCATATCATTTATAAAATCTAATTTTTTTTATTTTTAAAATATACAACATAAACTATTTTTACAAATAGTATCTGTTATTTTTATGTAGTTATTTTCATTTTCATTTTTTACTTCATCCTCATTATTTAATTTTTCTTTATTAATTCTCTCAACAATACAAAAACAATTTTTTGAAAAATCCTGAATTAAAGAATCTTTATTACAAATAGGATAATCATAATTTGGTTTTTTTATTTTTTTTTTAAACAACATTACATCTAAATCTTTATTATCAATATCATCATAAAAAAATTCATTTTTAAATTTATTTACTGCAGTATTTAATAATTGAGAAATAGTAGAATTTGATTCTAATATCAAATTAACTGATTCATAATTTTCCCAATTATTAATAGAATAAAAAACAGAAATATTAATATAATCAGGTTTTGCTAAATTAATCATTTGACTAATTTTAGAATGATTTTTACTAATTTTAACGTCACTCATTCAGAATTTAAAAATTTTAAAGTATTTCAATATTTATAATTTAATTTATTAAAATAATATATTTTGAGTATTTTTGATAATAAAAAAAATTAAAAAAAAAATAAAAAAAAAATATCAAAAAAAATTCTTATAAAAATTCCACATAAATACCATATTTAAAATAAAAAACAAAAAAAAAAAATCAAAATAAAATAAAAACAAAAAACAATAATTTTTTCATAAAAATCTCTTAAAAAACCAATTATAAGACACAAAAAAAAAAGTAAAAAATTTTTTTTAATAGATAATATTATTCTTCTCAACTTCTTCATAAAACTCCTTCATTTTATCTCTAACATCATCAAAAAACTTATGTTCAAGAGCCTCTTGTGCAGAAATTCTTTTATCAGGATCAATTTGTAGCATTTTCAAAAGTAAATCAACCCCATTTTCATCAAGTTTAGGAACATATTTCCTAATATCTTCTTCTTTATACTTTTCAAACTTTCCTTCTTCCCATTCAGGTAAATCTTCTAATCCAGGGAATATTCTTTCATTAGGAGTGCCTCTAATATGGAATATTTTTTTTAATTGATCAACACTACTTTTTCCCATAAACAATTGTTTTCCACTAACCATTTCTTCAAAAATACAACCAACACTCCACATATCAATACAAGTAGAATATCCTTTACTTCCTAATAAAACATCAGGAGCTCTATACCATAAAGTAACTACTTCATGAGTATAATTTCTAACTGGGAGACCATATCCTCGAGCAAGACCAAAATCAGCAATTTTTAATACACCATCAGTAGTAATTAATAAATTTTGTGGTTTTAAATCTCTATGTAAAATTTTATATTTATGTATATATGACATACCATTTAATAATTGATACATATATGATTTTACTGTTGGAATTTCTAATCCTGAACCCATTGTTGAGTCTATTACTTTTTTTAAATCACGATCTATAAATTCAAATACTAATGTTATTTTCTTTGGAGCGTGTATTACATCAAGAAGTTTTACTATGTTTGGATGAGTTAGTTCTTTTAATAAACATATCTCACGAATTGCTGTTGATGGTATTCCTTCGTCGTCTGTTTGAAGTTTTATCTTTTTTAATGCGTATATTTCACGACCTTCTTCGTCTTTTGCTTTGTATACTGTACCGTATGTTCCTTTACCTATTAATTTTGTTTTGAAATAGGTTCTTTCTTTTTTCATTTTTTTTTTTTGTTCTTTTTTTTTTTTTCTTTTTTTTTTATTGTTTTTTTTTTTTTTTTTTTATTTTTTTTTTTTTTTTTTTTTTTTTTTTTTTTTTTTTTTTTTTAATTTTATATTTTTTTTT
>JAEEGK010003657.1_pt1 | contig 38179 bp, 29 predicted proteins | sample 8958771 | NCBI WGS metagenome assembly JAEEGK01 (sample SAMN16246547, study PRJNA631951) | gut metagenome | biome: gut microbiome; feature: rumen; material: SC-attached | host: Bos | place: Iran: Karaj | collected 2018-10
ACTCATCTGCAACTCGAATACCTGGAACCAGACTTATGGCTGCGGCGGATTCGTCGGCACCATGTCGAAGTATACGAGGGTTTACCTCACCGACTGCCTCTTCCTGCACGGCCAGTATGACAACAACGGCAACAAGTGCGAACTCTACTGGGGATATGACTACGACAGGAACAGCACCTTCTTCCACCGCAGCAACGGCTACGGCGAGGGTACTTTGACCAATTGCTTCTACGTTGGTACACGCGGCCTGAAGCAAGGCTCGCCCGCTGTGGAATCGGCCGACGCTCCCGACAACTTCGCCCACTTTGGCACCCCGACAGACCACCGTTTCCTGAAGGTCTATGGTCACACTATGGTCTTCGACGGCAAGTACTATACGCCGACATACGGTGACTTGGTGGAGCAATACAGCTACAGCGGGGAGAAGAGCTACATCATCGAGTACGATGACATGCCGCTCGGCATCAAGGATGTCAAGACGAAACAGTGGACAAATTACCTGCGCTACAACCGCCCGTTCACCAGAGACAAGGCCGTGACCATCATGCTGCCGTTCGACTTCCGCAAGAACGACCTCAGACGGGGTGAATACGACAACATTCCGGAGGGAAAGTTCTACGAGTTCGCAGGCATTGAGGAAGTGCCATTTAACATGTGGATTGCAGTGATGAGGGAAGTGGGCGTGGAAGGCTCTAACGAAACGACTGAGACCACGATGAAGGCCAACACGCCGTATCTCTTCATGCCTGGCGAGGACGCTAGCTACCTCTACTTCACTAATGGGGACGACTACTACTCAGGCTTCGACATCTACACCGAGGGCTACGATGGTGGCACAAAGGAGAAGCCGTATGACGGCAGCAGCGAGTCATATTCATGGAACAAATGGGACTTCATCGGCACCTACCAGCCTCGCTACTGGAGCGACAGCGAGCACTCCGAAGAAATCGGCAAAGTGTACGGCTTCGCAGGAGCGACCAAGGAGGTGGACGAACAAATTGTCGTGGCTGGTGACTTCGTGAGAGTGAAGAGCGGCGCGAAGATTCGCCCCACATCGTGCTACCTGATGTGGGCAGGCAGCGAACCCAGCAATGCCCGCGCCCTGACCCGCAGTGCAGTGGCTTCGGAGGAACTGCCGCAGCGCATCACCGTGAAGCTCATAGCGGCTAACGGCGACATCGATGCCATCGGCGAGATTGACACCACGACGGGCGAACTGTCGTTCGACGGCTGGTACACCCTCGACGGTGTTCGCCTCGACGGCAAGCCCACGAAGGAAGGCCTGTATATCAACAACGGAAAGAAGGTCGCGATAAAGTGAGAGAAATGAGAGCTCGCTCACATTTCCGAGCGTGAGCGAGCTCGAACTAAGTTCAAGATTGTAATCAAGTAAATGGAGGAAACTGCAATGAAAAAGAAGTATTTGAAACCATCGGCCACAGTCGTCGAATTGCGCCACAAGACTTGTCTGCTGCAAGCCAGCGACACCGCCACTCCACCCAACGAAATCCCCGACTACGACGACTGGTTGGAATGATCCAGAGATGAACTCAACCTTAGTGAACAGGGTGGCAATAACAGCATTCTGGCAGATAAGAGCCTGATCAGAACCTAAGAAAAAGTAGCGGCGTTCAACTCCAGAACGTCGCTACTTTTATGTTTGTTTGAATCGGCTACTATGGTATCACATTTCCGTCCGAATTGCTGATGTTTTATGCAGATAATGCTTGATGAAATCACAAACTTTTTCTCATTAACTTTCTTCTTGATGTTCCTCCCATACAAGGGAGGCAAGGTATTTGTCACTACGGCAATGCAAGTCTGCAACACCCTCTTCAATGAGGTTCGCTGTTTCCGACTCGTAATAGATGTCTGTGGCATCTTGTACAGACACTCCATACATCTCGCTGATGCATAGAATGATTCTTGCACATTGTGCACTCCTTAATATCTGTTTGGTCTCTTCACTCATAGTTCCTTACTTTCTATATAGGTGAGGCAATGGGCTATCATTCTTTCTGAACGGATACAGTACTGGATGTTAGGCTTCTCGAATCTCAGCAGTCCAAGTGCTTCCTCTTGCGATATTTCCCCGGCAAAATATCGGTCAAGCGTCAGGATGACGCGGTCGTTGGCAATGCCGCCTACCACAATATCGTAGTCGCTGACATCATTACCGGCACGACAGGTTGACACAAATTCAAGCCATGCGGCATCGTAGGCTTCAAATGCCATAATCTTCCAATCTGCTGGCTGGTAGTTCAACTCGTATGTATTGAGCCAAGCGTTCCTGCCACGCCGTTTGAATCGTTCTGCATAGCGGACGGCCTGTTCGTAGATGGAGGTAAGATAGAAACCTTTGCCGAAGTCAAGGTAGTCGCGTGAATGAGCAGTATCGGGGTCACTTACCACGATAGTAGATGAATGATAGAGTCTCATGCAGGCAGCACTCCTTTCTCCTTCATATAATCGGTGAGGTCTTCCATCAGATAGCGTGAGCTGAAGGTATGCAGCACGTCGTATGATGGTACAATATAGTTGTAGAGTATACCCGACTGCTTCAGTCGCCTATAGACTTCCTTCTGCGGCAAGTGTAATTCCATTGATAACTTGCCAATGCAGTAGGTCACAAATTCCAGTATCTTCTTATCCATAAATGTTTTACTAGTTTTGAACGCAAATATAATAATTTCCTGCGATACCACAAAGAATTCCGCAGAAGATTTCAGATTTTTTAATCAAAACATAACCCTACCTATAGGGGAGGTGGGAAAACGAAAGTAGGAGGAAAACCACCTTATTTCCCTCCTACTCGATTAAACTAAGTTTGTTGTCACTACCTTGACTCTCACTTAATCACCACCTTGAACTACGTTCGAGCTGGTTCACGTTCGGAAGTGAAAGCAAGACTTTCAGTTCTCTCACTTAATCACCACCTTGAACTACGTTCGAGCTGGTTCACGTTCGGAAGTGAAAGCAAGACTTTCACTTCTCTCACTTAATCACCACCTTGAACTACGTCCGAGCTGGTTCACGTTCGGAAGTGAAAGCAAGAGTTTCAGTTCTCTCACTTAATCACCACCTTGCGGCCATTGATGATGTTCAGGCCCTTGCGGGGAGTGTCGATGCGCTGGCCGGCGAGGTTGAAGATTGCGGCCTTGCCAGCGGGCTGGGCAGCATTGATGTGGGCGATGCCTGTGGTGGGATTATTCTCCCATACGATGGCTGACTTGCGGCACTCACCGGCACCGTAGTAGACGCTCTGGATGCCAATCTTCTCCCAGGTGTCGAACACAGGTGCGTCGTCGTAGAAGTAGATACTGTGTGAGCCGTCCCATGTGCTGTAGTTGACGCTCCAGGGCACCTCTGTGGCATCCTCGTCGAAGGCATAGTACATCTCGGCAGTGAAGGTGTAGGGCTTCTGCTCACCCTCGCTATCGACCCAGATGGTGTAGAACAGCTTCTGAGGATTGAGCGTCTCGCCATTGACGTCGTAGTCGGGGATGGTGCAGTTGATGCCGTGCGACCATTCACCGAAGTCGACACTGTTGATGGTCGGGTCGGCAGGCGTGGCAGCTACCTCGTTGAACTTGGTGATGGTGACGTTGGTGAAGGTCTCGTAGGGATAGACCTCAGCCAGCATGGCGTTGAGTACGAGCGTCTGGCTGGAGGTGAACTGCTGCTTCTCGGCATCGAAGTCGAGCATGGCATCCACCATGTTGCCGTCGGCATCGACAGCGGTGAAGTAGCAGTCGATGGTTGACATCCAGAAGCTCACCGAACCCATGAACTGGTTGGCAGGGATGACATACTGTCCGGCCTCGTTCTTGGTGGCCTTGACCCACAGCTCGCTGACGCTGGAGTTGTAGTCGGCAGCCAGTCCCTGGATGTAGGCATCGTCGCCGTCGAAGCCCACCTTCACCCAGAGCGTGAGCTCAGCGGGATCGTAATAGGGCTTCTCGCAGTTGGCGTGGAAGATATAGGTGTCGGTGGCCAGATCCTCGGGAACGACGACAGCCGTGGGTACATAGTCGGTGGGGTAGACCTCGATGCTGTTAAGCTGGGTGTTGCCGGCGATGGTCACCACCACCTTCTTGGCCTCACCCGTCCATACATTACCCTCGAAGGTACCTGTGTCGGCGCTGTTGCCGGCATTCCACTTGCCATTGTTGAAAACCATCTTCTTGATGACCTTGCCTAAGGGCACCTCGAAGGTCATCGTGCCGCTGTAGACGCGCAGCTGCGGACCATTGGCGGTGCTCCAGAAGCGGTTGGGCGTATTGGTGGTGCTGGGCGATACGGTCAGAGTCACGTTGCCAGCCTTAAACTGACGGTCTTCGGTGATGTCGCCGTCATGACCTTCATTGGAGCAGGGCTCGTCAGTCATGGCATTGAAGTCGAAGGTTGCTTTCTCGTAAGGCTTGAGCTCAAACCAGAAGATCTCTGACTTGTTTTCCTCACCGCCTCCGGTGTAGATGGTCTGCATGCCGATCTTGTTCCAAGTGCTGAAGTCGGCCTGCTTGAGATGGATGTAGTTGTAGAAGAACCACTCATTGTCGGTGAAGCCATAGGGGAAGACAGTCATGGCTTCCTCGAGGGTAGGATAGTCGGCGGGATCGAAAGTGATGGGAGCGATCTCCTGCTCGATATCCTTGAAGAACTGGAAGCTGAGCTTGCCCGATGCCACAGCATTGCCATCGACGTCGACAGTAGGCACGGTGAACATCAAGATAGGTCCGGTGGTGCCGTCATAAATCTGGCTGATGTTGGGCGTGGCAGGCGTGGCGGCCTTCTCGATCACCTTGGTGAGGACGGGATCGTTGTAGACATCGCCCTTGTAGTTCCTGACGGCCTCGCGGATGTAGATCTCGCCCTGGGCAGTCATCTTGCCGGCTTCGGCATCGTAGGTGAAGACCACCTCCTCGCTGCGAAGGTAGAACTCGTAGTGGGTGTAGGAGTCAGCGTCGTAAGGACCGAAGTACTGGTCACCGGGGAAGGTGATGGTGCTGCCATCGAGTGTGCCCTTGATCCATGTCTCGGGCAGATAGTGGCAGAGTCCCTGGAGATAGACATCGTTGCCGTCGAAGCCGATGTTCACGTAGCCCGAGACGGGTTCGCCGAAATTGTTCATGGCGCTGATGGCCCATTCGTCAGTCTCCAGTCCCTCGGGAGCAACCACCGGTTGCGGGCCGGTAGGACCATTCTTGCTGAAGACGGGCATCACCCAGTAGCAATAGGGAGAAATTACAGTAGCCGAGCTGTTTTCCAAGATGTATCTGGTGACTGCTTTTAATACACCTTCTTCGGCATCGTAGTTGAACACGACGTCGGTCAACGTCTCGGTATCGTCGGAGCCGCAGATGTATTCAGCTCCATACTCATCCTCGCCTACAAACTGGCCACTGGCGAAGGTGGCAGTGGTGCCGCTGATAGTTCCCTTGATCCAGCCTTCCTCAAACCAGTAGGCCAAGCCCTGGATATAGATGTCGGTACCGTCGATGGCGACTTGGATATTCGGGTTCATGGCCATTGTGCCGGATGCTGTGTTCACATAGAGCACGCCGTCGGTGTTGTACCAGGTCTCCACGGTGGCCGTTGCCGGAGGTGTCACCAACTCGCTCTCGCTGGCGGCACGTGGAGCCCTGTTGATGGCGGGCTGCGATGTGCGGACAATGCCCTTGATTGCTGTACTTGGGGTGCTCACCGTTCCCTGCCAAGGACGCGGACCAAGCCCCTTTTGTGCGAATGCCGTCACACTCATCAGTGCAACGAGCATGGTGAGAAGAGTAAATCTTTTCATACGCTTTGTTAATAATCTAGTTAAATGATAAATAAATTAGGTTGTTATGCTCTGTAATGGTTTATAGGGGTCCGAACTCCGTCTGGCCGTTGGAGCTGGTCGCAGCTGGCCTTCTGGCCGTGCGTCTGGGCTCTATGGGACAGGTGAAATCCTTCAGCAGCGGCTTCGGGTTCTTGGCATCGAAGGCCGGAGTATCAGGAAGAATGTGTTGGCTGAGTCCCAGACCGAGGTCCTTGATGGCCTGCACGATGCCCAGTGAGAAGAGATATGCTCCGTAGTTGTCGGTATGCGTGCCGTCGGCATAGACTGCGAGTGCATCCTTGCCGAGGGCAGTGATGATGTCGCGACTCATTCCCCAGAGGTCGACAAAGGCACACTCACCCAGCTCGGCTCCACGGCGGGCATTCTTTCCGTAGGGTGTCATCAGCTCAGTGGCAGTGGCTGTCCTTCTGTCGATCTTGGTCATGGGCGAGACGATGACTGGTATCATCCCGTGTCGCTTGGCCTCAAGAGCCATCGTCGCCAGCCCCCATACGTAGTCTTTCTCTGGGTCGGAGTGCGTGCGCACCCAGTCGCCGGCATGGTCATCAGCATCCCACATCGGGTCGTGGCCTCGCGACTTCTCATCGTTGGTGCCCAACTGAATGAGCAGGTAGTCGCCGGGCTTGGCGCTCTCCATAATCTTGTCCCAGCGCCGTCCGAAGCGGAATCCCTTGATGGTCATGCCGCTCTCAGCATGGTTGGCCACGATCACGTTGGAGTCGAACCAGCGGGGCAGATACTGTCCCCACGTGCCACCGCTCTGCTGATCGGTCACGGTGGAGTCGCCGATGACGAAGACGGTCACCACATCCTCTCCAGCTGGCTCAATCTCGACGGCACAGATGGCAGGAGCGCTGTCGTAGAACTGCAGGGTGAGCTTGTCGTCCCAGGTGTAGGTCTTGACGATGCCCGTGCCATAGTCCAGCTCGCGTGAGTTGAGCTTGATCTCATTGCCCTTGGAGAGTTCTGGTGTGCGGACGTTGACGCCGAATGTGACGGTCATCACTTCTCCCTTGCCCGTGCTGAGGCTCTCCTTCATCAGACGCCGAACTTCCGACTTGACCGTGGTGCAGGAAGTGCCCTGGGTATCTCCGAGCGTGAGCGTCACCTTGTAGTTTCCTTCAGGGAGCTTCACCGAAAAGAGTATGGGCGATGTTGACGTGACAAAGTCCTTTGTCAGGTCCGTTCCTTTCTTTCGCACTACGTCCACGGGAGCAGAGGAAGGTTCGAAACCATAGCCGCGTTCAGCATCGTAGGTCATCGCTGATGTGACGGCCTGAAAACCCTCGGCAGCCTCTGCGGAGCCGAAGTCAAATCGGTAGGTTTGTGCATGCGATGCCACCGAAATGGTCAGCGCAGCAGCTAAAACATATAGGAGCTTTTTCATCATCTTTGATACTTCTTTTGGGTTAATCCTATTTTGGGATGTCTTGGCGATGCAAAGTTACTAACTTTTTTCAAACCAAACCTGCGACCGATTGTTAAATAAGCCTAACAGGGAGGCACAAACTTGTGGCTTTCTCCCGATAACTACAAAGAAATGAGTACCTTTGCAGGCAGAATTGAAAATCGAAATAATTGTAAACCGTAAATTTATGTACACACGTTTGACCGCTGCTGAGGCAGCAGCGATGATTAAGAATGGTGATCATATCGCCATGAGTGGCTTTACACCGGCTGGTGTGGCCAAGGCAACAACGAAGGAGCTGGCAAAGTATGCCATCGCCGAGCATGAGGCTGGTCGCGAATTCAAGGTGGCTATCTTTACCGGTGCCTCCACAGGACAGAGCACCGATGGTGATCTGGCTAATGCTCAGGCCATCCTCTACCGTGCTCCCTACACCACGAACCCCGACTTCCGCAAGCACGTGAACATGGGTGAGATTCCCTACAACGACCTGCACCTGAGTCACATGGCACAGGAACTGCGCTATGGATTCTATGGCGACGTGGACTGGGCCATCCTCGAGGTGTGCGACATCGAGGAGGTGGGCAACGACTATCACGTCTATCTGACCGCTGCAGGAGGCATCTCGCCCACGGCAGCCCGTCTGGCCAAGAAAGTGATCCTCGAGCTCAACTCGTTCCACAATCCCAATGCCAAGTTCATTCACGACGTGTATGAGCCGCTCGATCCTCCTTACCGCAAGCCTATTCCCATCTTCAAGGTCAGCGATCGCATCGGCGTGCCCTATGTGTCGATTCCGAAGGACAAGGTGGTGGGTGTCGTCGAGTGCAACATTCCTGACGAGGCTCGTGCCTTCAAGGACAATGACCCCGTGACCGACAAGATTGGCTACCTTACCGCTGAGTTCCTGGTTGATGAGCTGCACAAGGGCCGTATTCCTAAGGAATTCCTCCCGTTGCAGAGTGGTGTGGGCTCGACGGCCAATGCCATCCTCGGCGCTCTGGGCGAGGACAAGCACGTGCCCGACTTCAACATCTATACCGAGGTTATCCAGAATGCCGTCATCGACATGATGCTTTCTGGCCGTGTGAAGGATGCCTCAGCCTGCTCGCTCACCGTCTCGAACGACTGCCTGATGCAGGTCTACGATAACATGGACTACATGAAGCATCACCTGACGCTGCGCCAGAGTGAGATCTCTAACCATCCCGCCGTCATCCGTCGTCTGGGTGTCATTGCCATCAACACGGCTATCGAGGTTGACATCTATGGTAATGCAAACTCAACGCATATCAGCGGTACGAAGATGATGAATGGTATCGGTGGCTCGGGCGACTTCATCCGCAATGCCTACCTGAGCATCTTCACCTGCCCGTCAGTGGCTAAGGGAGGACTCATCTCCAGCGTCGTGCCTTTCGTCACCCATCAGGATTCCTCGGAGCACGATGTCAATATCATCGTTACGGAGCAGGGTATTGCCGACCTTCGTGGCAAGAGCCCCATGCAGCGTGCACAGACCATCATCGAGAACTGCGCACATCCCGACTACAAGCAGCTGTTGTGGGATTACCTGAAGCTGGGTACGGGCGGACATACCCGCCACTGCCTCACTGCCGCTTTCGCCATGCACGACACGCTGGCACGTAAGGGCGACATGCACCTGACGGACTTCTCGGAGTATGTGAAGTAATTTCCGGGGTATCCGGACTTTCCGGATATTCCGGTTTTTCCGGATTTTCCGGGCTGCCTAAAAGGGCACCATCGAAGAAAAGAACAAGCGCTCACCCGTGAGCGGATCATCAAAAGCCAGCTCGACGGCATGCAGACACAGCCGCCGGGCTGGCTTGCTGTATAGGCGGTCGCCGACGATGGGGGCGCGTAGTCCCAGTTCATGAGCACAATGCATGCGCAGCTGATGGGTGCGACCTGTATGGGGTGTAAGCGACAGTCGCACATATTCGCCCTCATGAGCCAGCACCTCGTAGTCGGTGATGGCTTCCTTGCCGTGCTCGAAATCTACAATCTGTCGTGGGCGGTCCATGATGTCAGGACGCAGGGGCAGGCTGATGATGCCTTTCTTGCCAATAGGTAGCTCGTCTGTTGAGTGTGGCGCAACCAGCGCGATGTATTTTTTAGATAATGTACGTGCGAGGAACTGCAGCTGCAGTTGGTGGTAGGCCTCATGGTTGAGCGCCACCACCATCAGTCCGCTAGTGTCCTGATCCAACCGATGCACCATGCATACCTCAGGATAGACTCTCTGAAGGAGACTCTCGACCGACTCCTCGCCCGTCCGTCCGGGCACACTGAGCAGGCCAGCCGGTTTGTTGATGACAAGGTAAGAAGATGAAGAGTGGAGGATGGAAAATGGATAGCCGTCTGGCGCATCCCCTTCAGCGCACAGCTTTTCGGCATCCCATCTATCCTCCTTCCACTTTCCACTTTCCACTTTCCACTTTTCTTTTTCCTCTTCCAGCATCCACTCGAGGATGGGCTTGCACTTACCGCGACATGCAGTGTAGAACTGACCTTCATGACGTATTTCCTGCTTGGGCGACCGTCCCTGCCAAAACTCGGCAATGGCCAGCGGTCGTAGCTCGTGGCTGAAAGCATATTGCAACAGCTTGGGAGCGCAGCACTCACCGGCACCTGAAGGCGGGTTGCGCTGGGGTGTGTTGAGAAAGATGTCGGTCAACGTGCGACGTTCGCCTCGGTCGTTCAGCATTACGAAATGGTCGAAAAGCCAGCGCTGCAAAGCATCAGAGCGACGATGACGTTCCTCCTTTAGCGTGGCAATAGCCTCCTCTGCCTCCTTCAATGGTTTCTCAGCTTCGTATATCTGTTCGGCCCAGCGTTTCTTTATCCTGCGCAGCTCTGCCTTCTGAAACTGACTCTCGCGGATGAGTGTGGCCTCATCCGCTTCACCACGCTGAGCATCGCGTCGGGCCTTCGCCTCAGCCATTAGTCGCTTATAGGCATTGATCTCTTGTTCGGCCTCTGTCTGAAGGCGTCGCAGTTCGTCCTCATCCCGATTCCTCTCCAACTCTTCTATCCTGTGGTTCAAGGCTGAGATGGCGGCTTCCTCTTGTTTGAAGTAGCCGTCGGGCTGCAGATAGTCGAACACGGCGGGCACGAACCACGGCCAGTCGGCTCTGCCACCCAGCTGCCCGCTGTAAGCTGCCAGGAATCCCAGCTCGCCCTCTTTCGACAGGCACACCAGTACGCCTAGCATCTTCCCTTCGTCAACCTCGTCCTTCAGTGGGCTTTGCTCCAAGTATTCGCGCACCAGCCTAGCCGCCTCCACGCATAGCGGATGCGGCTCGTAGCAAAGCGGGTTGTTCAGTCGCTCTGGCAGTTCGCAGCTTTGCTCTAATCTATGAAACACTTCTTCCATCACTGCAAAGGTACGAATAAGTGAGCGGAAAGCCAAAGGAAAACTTGTTTTTCTTTGCTTTCCCGAACGAAAGTACATTCGACCACTCAGGTCAAAGGTACAAATAAGTGAGCGGAAAGCAGTTATTGATAAGTTTAATAATGTTAAATGTAAAGGCAATTCTTTGGCAGGCTGAAATATTCTTTTTACTTTTGACCTCGATGGAAACAAAACTAGCAAGAATCGTGGTGATGACGGGCCTGATGCTCGCATCGCTTGTGGCTCGAGGACAGGACGTGGAGGGTTGGAAACTGGTGTGGAGCGATGAGTTCAGTCGCGACGGCCGACCCGACAGCACGACGTGGAACTATGAGCGTGGCTTCGTGCGCAATCAGGAAGCACAATGGTATCAGGAAGCAAATGCCTGGCAGGAAGATGGCTTGCTGATTATCGAGGCGCGTCGTGAGCATCGTCCTAATCCTACCTACGAAGAGGGTAGTAGGAATTGGGGGCGTCAGCGTCCCAATATCGACTATACCTCAGCCTGCCTGACTACGATGGGCAAGCGTGAGTTTCTCTATGGACGGTTGGAGGTGATGGCCCGCATACCTACGGCTGGCGGCTCGTGGCCTGCCATCTGGACGCTGGGTCGAGGCATGCCTTGGCCTTCATGCGGCGAAGTGGACGTGATGGAATACTATCGTATTGGTGGCAAGCCCCACATCCTGGCAAACGTGGCTTGGGGTAATGACAGACAGTATGATGCCGTGTGGAACAGCCGGAAGGTGCCTTTCACTCATTTCACCCAGCGCGACAGCACGTGGGCACAGCGTTTCCATATATGGCGGATGGACTGGGACGAACAGAGCATACGCCTCTATCTGGACGATGAGCTGCTGAACGAAGTGCCGCTGAGTACGACCGTAAATGGTAGTATTGGACGACATACCAATCCCTTAACCCGACCGCAGTATATCCTGCTCAATCTGGCGCTGGGTGGACAGAATGGAGGTAAGATAGATGACGAGGCACTGCCCATGCGCTATGAGATAGACTACGTGCGCATCTACGAGAAGACAGATCCATGACCACTTCACTGGGACCAACGACTGAAAGCCAGCGCTACCTCATTCTCGACCTACTGCGAGGGTTGGCGCTGATGGGAATTGCACTGGCTAATTTCCCTGAGTTTGCATTGTGGACCTTCCTCAGCAGCGATGAGCAGGCTGCGATGGCAACGGCAGACGTAGATGAGACGGTACGCTTCCTGCTGTATATGCTGGTCGACGGAAAGTTCTACTCTATCTTCTCGGTGCTTTTCGGCGTTGGCTTCTCGCTTATCTTGGTGCGTCGCGGTCGTCGTCTCTTTGTGCGCCGCATGCTGATACTTGCTATTATCGGTCTGCTTCATCTGCTCTTCATCTGGAGTGGTGACATCCTGTTTCTATATGCTGTTGGGGGACTGATTCTTACGCTGTTCATCAAAGTGCCGGACAGGCTTCTCTTCCTGTTGGCCTTATTGTTTATCATGGTGCCTGTGGGACTCGACGCACTGACCGAGTTTGCAGGTGTCGACTTCGCCGGACCTTTCTATGATGCATGGTGGCGGGCTGCCGGTGAACGAGGTATTACCGAAGAGAACTTTGCCTCATGGTTGCGCGATGCCGACAGCTACAGCCAGATGTTCGACTTCCTCGTGCAGGGAGCTTACGAACGGATGTGGGAGTTTGTGGACGGCCATCGGCTGCCGAAGGTGGTGGGGCTGTTTATCCTAGGTTATCTCATTGGTAAGAACCGCCTCTTTGCCCGGCTGGAGGAGTTGCCGCTGCGGTCACTGTTCGGCTGGACGATGGTATGGGGACTACCTCTGTCGGCACTCTATGCCTGGAGCGCTACGCAGGGACATCCTTGGGGCCTCACCGTTCATTCGCTGCTCTATGCCGTGAGTGTCGTACCCTTTGCTGCAGCTTATGTTGCAGGCATCTGCCTGTTCTACCAGCGTCATAGCGAAGTGAAAGCTTTTTCCTGGCTTGCTGCCCCCGGACGAATGGCATTGACGTGCTATATCACACACTCACTCTTCGGCATCTTCCTGTTCTATGGTCTGGGACTTGGCCTGGGCACATCGTTCGGTCTCGCCTATATTGAGCTCACGGCTCTGCTGGTCTTTGTCCTGCAGATAGTGTGCTGCCTCGGATGGCTGCGTTTCTTCACCTTCGGCCCTTTGGAGTGGCTGTGGCGCATGCTCACCTATGGCCGCCACTTCCCCATCCGACGGCGCTGAGTGTCCTGCTTGGCTGCCTTCTGTCATTTTCTTTTTGTAGTAAATTTGGTGGTTTCACAGAAAAAGTGTATCTTTGCAATCGATATCATTAACAAGAAAGAACAGTTATGGCAAAAGTGTATGTTTTTCTGGCCGACGGCTTTGAGGATGTCGAGGCCCTGATTCCTGTCGATGTGCTGCGTCGCGGCGGACAGGATGTGGTGACGGTGAGCGTGATGGACGACTCGCAGACGGTGGAGTCGGCTCACGGAGTGACTATGATAGCCGATACGTGGATTGGCGACTGCGACCTGACGGATGCAGACCTCTTGCTGCTGCCTGGAGGCATGCCCGGAGCCAGCAATCTCTATGCTTGCGAACCGTTGCGTCAGGCACTTGTCAACCAGCAGGAGGAAGGAAAGATGATTGCGGCCATCTGTGCCTCGCCCGCAGTGGTGCTGGGTCAGATGGGTCTTTTGCAGGGGTATAGGGCTACGTGCTATCCCGGCTTCGAGCAGTTGCTCAGCGGAGCCGAATACACAGGTGAGCTGTGCACCGTCGACGGGAACATCATCACGGGTGAGGGTCCTGCCGCTGCATTCCCCTTTGCCTATGCGCTGCTGGCCATTCTTCAGGATGGGGCTACGGCACAGCAGATTGCCGATGGTATGCGTTATACCCATCTCATGGAAGAAGGACGATAAAGATCCACCGATAGGCTGATCGAGAGGGGACTTACTTATAAATAAGAGTGGTGATGCGCTCTGGAGCAAAGAGCTGACGGGCTACAGACAATAGATCTTCGGCAGTCAGACCTTTAATGTGTGCCATGATGTCGTCAAGGGTGCGGCCGTGGCCCGTGTGGAGGAAGGTGCGGGCATAGTCGAGACTATACTGCTCGCGGTTGTCGCAGGCGATGGCCAGCTGTCCTTGCAACTGGCGCTTGGCAGCAATGATGCGGGTAGTGGTTATTGGCTGACACATCACGTGGTTGAGTTCGTGGCGCACCAGCTGACAGCAACTTTTGATGTCGGACGGATCGCAGCCGAAATAGACAGACCACATTCCTGTGTCACTGTAGCACACCATAGAGCTTTCTACGGAATAGACCAGACCGCGACGCTCGCGCAGCGAGAGGTTGAGGCGTGAGTTCATTGCGGGTCCTCCCAGGATATTATTCAGCAGGTAGAGCGCCCAGCGGCGGTCGTCATTAGCATCGAAGGCCTGTGTGCCCATCATCACATGCGCTTGGTGGGTGCCGCGATTGCGGACGATAAGTTCACCTTTTTTCCCTTCCCAAGGTCGCGGCGACTGATTCGGCGCTTTCCTTGTATGCAGCTTTTCCCGGTTTTGCGTCTCAGCGTATGTCGTCCACGGTTCATCCTTCATCCCTCCAGAGACAAAGAGCACGGAATTTTCAGGACGATACCATTTGGATGTGAAACGGCGAGCATCTTCGCTGGTATACGAGCGTACCTGCGAGGTGGTGCCGAGGATGTTGTGTCCCAGAGGATGACCCTCGAAAAGGATGTTTTCGAACTCATCGTAGATAAGCTCGGCTGGCGAATCTTCGTAGCTCTCGATTTCGTCGCACACCACTTCACACTCTTTCTCTACCTCTTGCTGAGGATAGACGCTATGGAAGACAATATCGGTCAGCACATCGATGGCTTTGTAGAGATGATCGCGATGTATGGCACAGTAGAACACGGTGTCTTCCTTGTTGGTGAAGGCATTGAGCTCACCTCCTAGTCCCTCGATGGCATTGATAATCTGGACGGCACTATACTTCTCAGTACCTTTGAAGGTGAGATGCTCGCAGAAGTGTGCCAGTCCTTGCTCGTTGGGTGCTTCATTGCGGGTGCCCGCATGCAGGGCGATGCCGCAATATACAACGGGCGATTCAGAGGGCAAATAGACAACGCGCTGTCCAAAAGGGATATAGAAACTATATGGGGACATTTTCAGTCTTTAGAGCTTTGATATATTGGTAGAGTTTATTGTAGAAAGGATGTCGCGTCAGCGTGTGGCGGTCGCCGAGGATGATGACCTTCATGCGAGCACGAGTGATGGCCACATTCATGCGTCGCAGGTCGCGCAGGAAGCCTATCTTGCCCTCTTCGTTAGAGCGGACGAGCGAGATGACGATGATGTCGCGTTCCTGACCTTGGAAACCGTCGACGGTGTTGATGGCGATCAGTCGGCGGAAGGGCTTGAAGAACTCGTTCTTGCGCAGCAGTTGTCGGAGCAGCTGCACCTGTGCGCGATAGGGTGAGATGATACCCACATCGAGTCGTTCTTTCAGGATACGCTCCCTGCCAATCATTTCGAAGTAGGCCTGCAGCGCGAGCAGGGTGAGGTGGGCTTCGGCGACATTGCTGATGGAAGCCCCCTCTACTGCCCCCGAGGAGGTTTCATTACCTCTTCTCTCACGGGTAGGGTGTATCGTGCCCTCCTCGGTGAGCGAAGGGAGAGGCTCTATCCAGGTCATCGGCAGATCGAGGTCGAGGATGCTGCGATGCTTCACCTGTGGTGCAGCCACCATGAGGTTGTTGTAGAACCAGTCGCTGGAGAATCGCATGATGTCCTCGTGCATGCGATACTGCATGCGCAGCAGGGTCACCACCTCGGGCTTCTGGTCGGCAATGCGCTCCATGAGCGTGCGCCCCAGTCCTCCCTTCAGCGCCTCATAGCATTTCACCGTAGGAGGCAGCTGACAATGGTCGCCAGCAAAGATGACTCTGCCGGCACGACGGATGGGAATCCAGCAGGCAGCTTCGAGCGCCTGTGCAGCTTCGTCGATAAAGAGCGTGCCGAACTTCTGCCCGTCGAGCAGGCGGTTGGCACTGCCCACGAGCGTGGAAGCGATGACGTGTGCCGAGCTGAACAACTCATGATTGATGCGTATCTCCAACTCTGTGGCCCGACTCTTCAGCCGGTCCATCTTCTGATGCCAGTTGTCGCTGCGCTTGTGTTGTGAGCGCAACTCACGGATAGCCTTGCGGATGGCCCACAGCTGCGGATAGTCGGGATGAGCCTCGAAGCGCCGCTCGTAGGTGAACGAGAGCATCTTGTCGTCGACGCGAGTAGGGTTGCCGATGCGCAGCACATTGAGCCCTCGGTCGACGAGCTTCTCTGAGATCCAGTCGACGGCCATATTGCTCTGCGCACACACCAGCACCTGCGGCTCACGGCGCAGCGTCTCGTAGATGGCTTCTACCAGCGTAGTGGTCTTGCCAGTGCCGGGAGGACCGTGAACCACAGCCACATCCTTAGCCCTGAGCACCTCGTTGACGGCATGCTCCTGTGTGGGGTTGAGGTAGTCGAAACCCATATCCGGGAAAGAGTAAGTCTCAGCTTTCTGACGCGAGTAGAACAAGTCGCGCAGATAGCCCAAGCGCCCTTTGGCACGCATGGTGCGATCGAGTGCTTCGAACATCAGCCGATAGCTTGTCTCATCGAAGAAGAGCATCACTCCCAACTGACCATCGGTCACTTGAAGGTCGGTGAGCGGAGCATTGTCGGCTACGGCCACCACCATACGGTCGCCGTCGACGTAGCTTACTGTGCCTGTGAAGAGTAGCCCCACCCCCAGCCCCTCCCTAGAGGGAGAGGAGGAAATGCCATTTTCTGTCCTTTTGCCTTTAGAGGTAGTAGCAGTAACTGCTCCCCTCCCTGCAGGGAGGGGTTGTGGGTGGGTCTTGAAGAACTGAACGGGTCGACCGAACTCGAAGTTGTGGTCGGCAGCCTCTTCATCATCCTCTGCGACGTTCTGACGGAACACCTCCACACAGAGCTGATTGAGCGAGTTATAATAGCTGCGCCCTACGCTCAGCGGCATCCAGGCATCACCACGAGCCACGAGGCGCTCCATGCCCTGCATCTGTTGCTGCTGTTGGAACGCCTCCTTCTCGGCATCATACTCCATCTGCAGGAGCATGCGCTGCCGCTGTAGCTCAAGAATGGGAGATGTCTGCTCACTCATCTTTCATCTCTCACGGCTGTCATCTCAGTTTCGATGTCAACGGATTGCGTATGCCCTGATAAGCACGGAGGTACACCTTTGCCGAACCGAACGACAGGTTCATGTCGAGGCGGACAGGCATGTGGTTGTCATCGTCAGTGATGAAGAACTTGATGAGCTCTGTCTCCTTGCCGTCCTCACGCTCGATGAACGAGAAGACGAGACAACGGAATTTCTCGCTGGTGCCTTCGATCTTGTAGTTCTCCTTGCCGCGATAGATCAGCCAGGAGTCGGAACGATGCTTGGCATCGGTGATGGGCATAGGCATGATGTCGCCTTTCTTCATCTTCGAGGCGTCGAAGTTGCGGGCACGCAGGAAGATGCTCATCATGTCGTAGAGGCACTCGTCGTAGGATTTCTCCTGCCACTGGTGCTCGCCGTGACGATTGATGCGGTGCATCTTCACTTTCGAGTATCCGTTGGGATAGGTGTACCACAGCTCATCGACATAGTAGCGCTTGCCCTCGAGGGCTCCCTTGCGATAATAGAGCGGTGAGAGGTCGCTGACACTGCAATAAGAGGTGAGCGTGTCGCGCATGACGAACACGCCGTCGAGCTTGTCGTTGCCCTTGGTGATGAGGCTGGTGCGATAAGCCGGCATACCGTTGTAGGTAGACATCACCGTCGACATCGACGCAGCCCCCACCTTCACCCAGACGAACTGCCAGTTGAAGTAGAGGTCGTAGGCCAGGAACTCGCCGGCCTTGAATGCTTTATTCTCAATTCCGCAGTTTGACTGCGCCTTGATGCTCAGCGGGAGCAAAGCAAAAAGGATAATTGCCAGTTTCTTCATTGTCGTAAATGTATTTGAGTTTACATGTTGATTCCTTGTCCTTTCAGGTATTCCTTACCCAGCTGCTTGGCACGCTCCAGATTGCGGTTCTTCAGCTTCTTGGCCTGGTCGGGCTTCTGCTTGATGAGCTTCTGGGGCTTCTGTTTGAAGAGGGGTACGGCGTTCAGGTTCCATCGTCGCTTCACATCCCACTTCGCCTTGCATTCCACCTCTTCGTTGAAGTAGTAGACTGGCTCGGGCTGCAGGCCTAGGTCGTAGGCGCCTGTGTCCCACTGGCCGTTGCCGTTCATATCGCAGTAGGCCTTCAGATAGTAGGTGGCGGCCTTCAGGTAGGTGAACTCGGCCTTGCCGTCCTTGGCGATGCCTTCGCGAAGCAGTTTGCCGGAGCTGTCGAGGACCTGCACGATGATTACCGCTGCAGTGTCGGTGCTCGTGATGGGTGAGCCGCTGATGTCGACGCTGAGCGTGCTGAACTCATCGGGCCCGCTCACTTTGATGCCTTGCTTGATGCCTTTGTTCACCAGCTGATAGATGGTCTCGAAGGCAGCGGAGTCGATCTCCAGGCTGTATTCCGTATTGGGCTTCCACTCTGCCACCAGCTCGTAGGTGCGTGTCGACAGCTGGCGCAGCTCGTGGGGCGTGCGGTACCAGAGCGTGTCGACCTGGGAGTAGAGGTGCACCATCGACGTATCGCACTTGGCCAGCGGCACAGGCACTTCCAGGCGAACTTTGTCGAGGGGCGTCATCTGACCGCCGGGCTGAATCTTTACCTCGAGGAATTTCTGGGGCATGATGCTGTCGTAGGGCTGATCGCGCTTCTTGCGCTTCTCCTGCTCCTTCTGCCATTTCTCAAACTCCTTCTGCTTGTCCTTCAGCCGCTTCTCGTAGGGTACCTTCGCGAGGAAGGTGATGGTGTCGAGCGTCTCGGTGAGGTTGCCCAGGGTGTCGGTGCCCATGAAGCGCAGCTCGGCCTGCAGCGTGTCGATGTTGGATACGAGGGTATCGGTGATCCAGTAGAAGATTGTGTCGCGATGCTCAGATGCTTCTACCCTGCAGTATTTCTCCCAGCTGAAGTGAATACCCTTGAGCTGAGGAAGTGAGTCGTGGCCGTAGCTGAAGTATAGTCCCAGCTTCTCAGGTGTCTGACGCTCCGACTTCACCAGGAAACGGTCGGTCTGCGGCTCTTGGAACGAGCGCAGCGTGATGTCGTCGGGCAGGAAGTGGGTGTAGGGCACCTGCAGGATATTGTTGATGTGCAGCGAGTCGCGCCAGATGGTGTCCTGACGGGTGTCGGGTTTCCACGATGGTATGACCTCTTCGTTCGAGAAAGCCACAGCCTCGCTCTTCTGTCCGAAGACGAAGTCGCCGTCGGCATCGTTCAGGCCGAAGACCCGATAGCTGCCTTTGGCCACGCCCTTGATGGTGAACTTGCCGGCGCCGTTGGTGCGCGAGACACGCATCATGGCCTCCTTGTGGAACACGCTGTCGGGAGCGTCGTAGGGATAGAGTCCGACGAGCATGCCCTTCACGGGCTCCAGGTCCTCAGCGTTGAGCACATAGCCCGACACCTCGAGCGTGTCGATATGGTCGCCTGTGGAGAAGCTGAAGGTGTAGTTGCCCATCGGGTTGCCCTCGTTGTTGTCGGTGATGGCATCGCTGAAGTCTACGGTATAGGTGGTGTTCTCCTTCAGCGAGTCCTTCAGTTCTATGATGATGCGCTTGCCCTGAGCCTTGATTTCGGCCTGTTCCAGTTGTGGAGGCGAAACGATGACCTTCTCCTGTGCGTTCTCTATCTTGATGAACTCGTTGAAGTTGATGGTGACCTTCTTGCCCGTTACGTTGACACCTCCGTCGGCCGGCGACGAGCTCACAACGTAGGGCGGTGTATCGTCGTACCATCCTCCGTCGGGGCTGCCCATGCGGGCGCAACTGGTGAAGATGAGAGATGAGAAATGAGAGATGAGAAATGCCGCTGCCAGCATTCCTTTCCCCTTTGTTATGTTCTTAACGACGCTTATCACGGCGCCAATCCATTTCTCATTTCTCATTTTTCATTTCTCATTTAAAAGAAGCAGCTCCTCGATATGCTCCCTCGAATTGCTCAGGCGAGGCACCTTGTGCTGGCCGCCTAGCTTGCCCTTTGACTTCAGCCAGTCGTTGAACAGGCCTGCACGGGCCACGACCACCTCCAGGTGCTGCAGGGTGATGTCCTTGTAGCGCTTGGCTTCGTAGTCGCTGTTCACCTCCTGCAGACGGGCGTCGAGCAGACGGGCAAAGTACTGCAGGTCGTCGGGAGGAGTAGAGAACTCGATGAGCCACTGGTGGCGGCACTTCGCGTTGGCATCCATAAACACAGGCGCAGCCGTATATTCCAGCACCTGGGCACCCGTCTGCTGGCAGGCATAGCTCAGTCCCTGCTCGGCATTGTCGACGATGAGCTCCTCGCCGAAGGCGTTGATGAAGCTCTTGGTGCGTCCGGAGATGATGAACTTGTAGGGATTGGTCGACGTGAACTGCACGGTGTCGCCTATCATATAGCGCCACAGACCGCACGACGTAGAGATAATCATGGCGTAGTTCTTGCCCTTCTCCACACCCCAGAGCGGCACGATCTGTTCGCTGCCCATCTCCTGGAACTCGTAGAAGCAGTCGTAGTCGAGCATCAGCAGCATCGACTTGTCGCTGGGGTCATCCTGTATGCCGAAGAATCCCTCGCTGGCGTTGTAGGTCTCCATGTAGTGCATCTTCGACGAGGTGATAAGCTGCTGGTACTGCTCACGATAGGGAGTGAAGGCCACACCTCCGTGGAAGAACACTTCCAGGTTGGGCCACACCTCCTCCAGATGCTTCTTGCCCGAGAGCTCCATCACGCGGTTGAGCACGGAGAGCATCCATGAGGGCACGCCCGAGAGGTTGGTCACGTTCTTTGTCATCGCTTCGCGGGCTATGCGGTCGCGCTTCACCTCGAAGTCGCTCAGCAGGGCAGTCTCCTTAGAAGGTACGCGCACGAGGTTCACCAGCGGATTGATGTTCTCGATGAGGATGGCGCTGAGGTCGCCCACCAGCGAGTCGGGCAGGTCGTAGTTAGGCTGATGGCTTCCTCCCAGTATCAGGCCCTTGCCGTCGAACATGCGGCTCTCAGGATTATTCCTCAGATAGATAGCCACCACGTCGGCACCGCCTTTATAGTGGAGGCGCTTCAGACCTTCCTTCGAAACGGGGATGAACTTCGACTTGTCGTTCGTCGTGCCGCTCGACTTGGCATACCATTTCACGCGTCCAGGCCAGAGGATGTCCTCTTCGCCGTGTCGCATGCGGTCGATCTGTCCCTTCAGCTCTTCGTAGCTATTGACAGGATTGTTGTGCACGAAGTCCTCATAGGTCTTCATGTCGCCAAAGCGGTGGTAGCGCCCGTACTCAGTGTCCTTGGCGCGCTCGATGAGTCGCGACAGCACTTCGTGCTGCAGCTCCTCGGCCTCGCTGTTGTGGCGTTCCAACTCATGCCATCGTGACGAGAATAGATGTCTGGCTATTCCTGTTATGCTCATTTCTGTCAGTTTCTTTTTTCAAATTTGACTGCAAAGGTAGCTGAAAGTTTTGGAATAATCGCAGCTTTTACTTTTTTTTAGCAGTATACAAGGGTTTTTTGCGCCAAAGCATTTTTCAGTAAAGACCACGGTGCATGAGATAAGTTCCTATATATTCCTAACTTTGCAACGAAGAAAACGCTATAATATGACATATGCCATTGATTCTTCATTTCAAGGGTAAAACGATATGTCATTCTTTCTCTATAAGAGACTTCAGTTTATCGACCAAGATATGGACTTTGGGAGCAAGTTCGTCGATGTTTTCTTTCGTAACCTGCTTAAAATCTTCATAATCACTGCTCTGGCGAAGGTTGAACATCTGCGAGATCAGGGCTCCGTCGTCAATGGTCAGGATGCCCGTTTTTACGTATAGAAGATTGATCTGAGCTACCAATCCCGCATGAGTCTTAACCTGTTTTTCGTTTTTGATGATTAAGGCAGAGGCCATATAATATATGGCATAATAGAGACGGTTGGCTGCAAGATTATACCACCCTTGAGCAGCCACCTTCTGTGCCTCTTCTAAAGTGGAATATGCTCTTTCGACTCTATATTCCACAATGGCTTTCCTGTCTTCTGCTGAAAGACTCATAGTGCGATGCCTTCAGTTGTTACATTATACTTGAACATTGTAGGCGGTGCTTGTTCCCATTCTTTCTGGGTATAGAGTGTGGGATTAATCTCTGCACCATAGTCTAAACCTTTGTAATAAACGGAATAGCACAATCTCTTGTAGTCGTCGAGGTTGGTCTTTGCACGATCCACTATGACAAGCACATCCCAGTCGCTGTCCTCACGGGCATCGCCTCGTGCGCGCGAACCATAAAGGATGATTTGCGCCGTAGGCTCTGATGCACGTATCGTGTCGCGAATCAGGCTGATAATCTGTGTTCTCTTGTCGTCGGACATATCGTATACCTCTTATCGGGAAGACTTATTCGGTGCAAAGATACGAAAAGAATTTGGAAACGCCAAAAGAAAGGGCAGGAAAATGCGAAAAGATGGAGTGAAACGGTCAAAAGTATAAGTGCCTACACCTGGTGTCGCTCGCTGCGGACGGAGCGGTCGTTAGTTACGGATGGAGCGTACGTTCGTCTGCGATAAAGCGTACGTCTGTTCGTAACGAGCGAGCTCTCCATTGCGGACGGGCAATCGCAAGATCGCATGGTGGCACTACCTATGCCTTCCGTCTGTACCTTGATGGCCTCCAGCTTATACCCGCACAGCCTTTACCTTACGACTGCACAGCCTTTACCTTACGACTGCACAGCCTTTACCTTACGACTGCGCGGCCTTTACCTTACGACTGTATAGCCAACGGGATTGACTGCGGATTTTGCACACTTATCCCGCTAAAAATCAAGGTTGTGACAATTGTGACAAATGACACCCTATTTTTTGCCTGTTTTGAATGCTGAATCGCGTGCTGATGCGACTGAGGCCAATTATTCGGTACGCGGTTTATGGCATTCTGATGAAGGAAAAAGCCCGATTCTGACGCTGAAAAGTGGTTTACTTGCAGGTAAAATGCAGTTAGAAGATGTATAATAGCATATAATAATACTAATAATAATTACTAATATTATTAATTAATTTATTAATAATTAAATAGTTATATAATTCATTATATTCTTCCTCTCCCTCTCTTCAGCCAAAAATCATGTAAAATTCAATTGTCTAATTGTCACAATTGTCACACATTGTCTTTCGCTCCCTCGAAATACCCGGAAATACATGCTTTTATATCGCTAAATGCTGCTTCCAGACGGCTCCTGACCGAGCACTTTCGGCCATTTTGATGCTAAATGACGAGGAAAAAGCGCTTGTTTTTGAATTATCGAGGTCAAATATTTGGCGGAAAGGAAAATAATGGTTATTTTTGCAGTCACAAAAGGAAACGACGACCAAGATATGCCATCAACGACCCTCACCTTTGCCCTCTTCGGCAATGTCTACCAGCACGAGAAATCGGCAGCCGTGCGACAGGTGCTCGCCTGCCTGCAGGAACGTGGTGCGCGCATCCTGATAGAGGAGGAGTACTATGATTTCCTGTCCTGCTCGGAGCTTATCGACATCGCCGATGCCGAGACATTCACTGGCAGCCAGTTCGAAGCAGACTTCGCCATCTCGATGGGTGGCGACGGTACGCTGCTGAAGACAGCCAGTCAGGTGCGCGAGAAGCAGATACCCATTTTGGGTGTGAATATGGGCCGCCTGGGATTCCTGGCCGATGTCAGTGCCGGCGATATCGAGCAGACGGTGGATGCGCTCCTGAAGGGCGACTATTCAGTGGAGAGCCGTGCTGTGATACGTGTGGAGACCGATGGCGAACCCATCGACGACTATGCCTGTGCCCTCAACGATGTGGCCATCCTGAAGCGGGATACTGCATCGATGATTTCGATACGTGCCAGCATCGACGGCGACTATCTGACGACCTACCAGGCCGACGGACTCATTGTGTCGACACCTACTGGATCGACGGCTTATTCGCTCTCCAACGGAGGTCCCATCATCGTGCCTCGTACAGGCGTGATGCTGATGACGGCCGTCGCTCCCCATTCGCTGAACGTCAGACCGATCGTCATTCCCGACTCGTCGACTATCGAACTGACAGTGAGCAGTCGCAGCCATACATTCCTAGTGGCTATCGACGGTCGCAGCTCGAAGATGCCTGAGGGCATCACACTCCGACTAAGCCGAGCCCCGTATATGCTGAAAGTAGTGAAACGTCCCGACAGCCGCTATTTCTCCACTTTGCGAGAGAAGCTGATGTGGGGAGCTGATGGAAGAAAATGAGCATGAAGAACTGGCTGAAGCTGCCCACTAGCCGCTATACCACACGGCAGATAGCCCGCTGGCTGTGGAAGGCCCTGCGAGGCAATCGTCTGCAGGCCTGCCTCAATGCCAGTGTCGGCCTGATAGGTGTGGCGCTGAGCCTGATGTCGGTATGGGCGATGCAGCGGGCCATCGATACGGCCTCTGGTGCGCGCGAAGGATCGATCTACTGGGCCATTGCCTTGATGGCGGTCATCATCCTGGCTGAGTTTGGAGTGGGCATCTCGCGCGTTTGGATTCGCAACATCCTCGGCGTGAAGGCTCAGAACCGCATGCAGCAGCAGCTGGTAGCCCGTCTGCTGCGCTCACAGTGGCAAGGGCGCGAGGCGATGCATAGCGGCGACATCATCAACCGTCTGGAAGAGGATGTGCGACAGGTGGTTACGTTCCTTACCGAGACCCTTCCCTCCGTTCTCTCCACGCTGGCCATGTTTTTCGGATCATTTCTCTACCTGCTCGATATGGACGTCGTGCTGGCCTGCATCACGGTGGGCATTCTGCCGCTCTTCGCAGCCATCAGCCGCATCTATATCGCCTACATGCGACGCTACTCACGAGAGGTGCGCCAGACCGACAGCAAGATCCAGGGACTCCTCACCGAGACCATGCAGCATCGCATGCTGGTGAAGACGATGGAGGCCGAGGACCAGATGCTGCGCCGACTCGACCGTACGCAGACCGTGCTGCGCCAGTGGGTGAGGAAGCGCACGAAGTTCAGCGTGATCAGTCATTTTTTCATCAACATAGGCTTCTCGCTGGGCTATCTCATTGCCTTTCTCTGGGGAGCCCTTCGCCTGCATGCCGGCACGCTGACCTTTGGCGGCATGACTGCCTTCCTGCAGCTGGTGAACCGCATTCAGGGCCCTGCTCGCGACATCACCCGTCTGGCTCCGGCTTTCGTCAGTGTCTTCACGGCTACTGAGCGTCTGATGGAGCTCGAGGACAATCCTGAGGAAGAGCAGGGCGAGCCGCTGGCCGTAGCAGCGCCCTGTGGCATCAGTTTTGAGGGAGTGACGTTCTACTACGACGATGCCCAGCAGCAGCCCGTGGTGAAGGAGATGAACTACAACTTCGCGCCCGCCACGTGTACGGCCGTTATGGGTCAGACGGGGTCGGGAAAGACCACCCTCATCCGACTGCTCCTCTCGCTCGTCTATCCGAAGGAGGGACACATATTTATATATAACGACAAGGGCCGCAAGGAAGAGCTGTCGCCCCGTCATCGCTGCAACTTCGTCTATGTGCCTCAGGGAAACACATTGCTGAGCGGCACCCTGCGCGAGAACCTGCGGCTGGGCAATCCTGATGCCACTGATGAAGAGATGCTCGAAGCACTTCGGCTGGCTTGTGCCGACTTCATCGACGACCTGCCCGAAGGTCTCGACACGCAGTTCTCAGAGCACGGAGGCGGACTGAGCGAAGGTCAGGCGCAGCGCATCTCCATCGCCCGTGCCCTTCTGCGACCAGGAAGCATCATGCTGCTCGACGAAGCTACCAGCGCCCTCGACACCCAGACCGAGCTTCGCGTACTTGAGAATATCCTGCAGCGCCATCGTCGCACAGTGATCATTGTCACTCATAGGCAGGCTGCCGTCGATTATTGCTCGCAAATACTCCAGATTGGTTAACAAACCTTTCGTGGAGGCCTTCAAATGTTAATTTATAGTTAAAGAATGCATTTTTTCCTTCAAATATTTGGAGGGAAAGGATAAAATGTTTTACCTTTGCAGTGTACTATTCAACTAGTACACCAAAACAGTAATATTATAAACCAAATAATACATAAAATGATCGACATTCAAAACATCAGTTATCGCTATCCTGGCCAGAAGTTGCCAGTGTTCAGCGACTTCAGTCTGCAGCTCACGGAGAACCGCGTTTATGGGCTGCTGGGAAAGAACGGTACGGGCAAGTCGACGCTGCTCTACCTCATCGCCGGTCTGCTGCGTGCGCAGAAGGGCTCTGTCAGTTGCGACTCAGTCCCCACGTACAAGCGCCAGGCCGAGATACTCAGCGATATGCTTCTCGTCAGTGAGGAGTTTGAGTTGCCAGCCGTATCGCTCGACAACTATGTGAAGCTCATCGCTCCCTTCTATCCCCGCTTCAGCAATGAGGTGCTTCGCCACTGCCTGGAAGCTTTCGAGCTGAAGGAAGTGGGCAACCTGCATGCCCTGTCGATGGGTCAGAAGAAGAAGGCCTACATGAGCATCGCCCTCGCAGCCAACACCCGCTATCTGCTGATGGACGAGCCCACCAACGGTCTCGACATCCCCTCGAAGAGCCAGTTCCGCAAGGTGGTGGCCGACTGCATGAGCGACGACCGCACCATCATCATCTCCACCCATCAGGTGCACGATGTGGAGCAGCTGCTCGACCACATCCTCATCCTCTCTGAGCGCGAGATGCTGCTCAACGCCAGCGTTGCTGACATTGCCGAAAAGTATGCCTTCGAAGTGCGTACGCCAAGCGAGATGGACGACACGGTGATCTATGCCGAGCCCTCGCTGCAGGGCAACATCGCTATGACTCGCCGCCAGGAGGGTCAGGAAGAGACGCTGGTGAATATTGAAATATTGTTTAACGCCGTAACGAAAGGACTTGTAAAATGAAAAAGACATTCGATTTCAACCGCTTCTGGCAGGTGATGAAGTGGACCATTCTCACTGAGAAGAAAAGTATACTCACAGCTTTCCTGGCCTTCGTCTGCGCTTTCCTGGCCATCCAGCTGTTCTCGTGCTTCACCATCTTCGACCTTACCCACAGCCTGGGTTCGGCAGCCACTATGGCCGGCATGATAACCTGCAGCGGGCTCATCAGCTTTATGAGCGTATACTATGCCAGCGGAGTTCTGGGCAATGCCCGCACCGGCCAGCAGCGCATCATCGCACTCATGCTGCCCGCCTCCAACGTCGAGAAGTTCTTCGCACGTCTTCTCTACTGCTGCATCATCATGCCGGTGGTCATCTATCTGGCCGTAGTGGCATCTACGGGATTGCGTATGCTCTTCGAGCTGCTTGCAGGTCATGAAGGCATCACATCAGGACTTTCGTACGTATTCAGCGGACCGACCATGAGGTTCAATGATAATGAGTTGGAATTATTCAGCACCTTCTTCTACGTTGCCTCCAGTTGCTGGTCGATAAGTCTCTTCGTGCTCGGAGGAGTGTTCTTCCATCAGCGTCCCTTCATCTGGACGGCCATCACCATCTTTGCCGCCAGTCTGCTGCTCTCTACGCTTACATTCTATATTTGCTATATGATCGGCGAGGACAGCATCAAGAATTTCCTCATGAATTTCAGAGGTATGACCTTCGAGACCTTCGACCTCCTCGTCTGCCTGCTGTTAACTGCCTTTACCGTGTTAAACGTCTGGCTCAGCTACAGGCTCTACTGTCGCCTGCAGGTGGTACAGCATAAATGGTTCAACGTATGATGACATTCACTAACGACAAGCCCATCTTCCAGCAGATGGCTGACCGGCTGGAGGATGAGATCCTGGCCGACACCTATCATGACGACGATCGCATTCCCTCTGTGCGCGAGTATGCCGTGATGCTGGAGGTGAACACCAATACGGCTGTGAAGGCCTACGAGCAACTCGCACGCGAAAACATTATCTATAATAAGCGCGGCATGGGTTACTTCGTTACGCCGGGAGCACGCCAGCAGATACTGAAGGAGCGTCGGCAGACGTTCCTCCAGCAGAAGCTGCCAGAGTTGTTCCGACAGATGCGACTGTTGGAAATAGAGTGGAACGACGTGAATGAAGCTTGGCTGAAAAATCAGGAACAATGAATATGAAGAATCACGCACTATTGATGATGCTGTTGGCGGGAGGCATTTTCGTTGTCTCCTGCGACAGCAAGTCTGAAAAGAAGGACATAGAGAAGAACACTGTCGTCTTCGCTGAGAAAGATGGCGAGAAGTTGCAAATGGACATCTTTCGCGATGCAGCTGATGTGCAGTCAGGGTCTCAGCCCGTTTTCATCTTTTCCTTTGGCGGAGCCTGGGTAAGCGGCTCACGTCATACTGGGCGAAAACTACTGAAGGACTGTGCCCGGCAGGGATATATCGGCATAGGCATCGACTATCGGCTGGGCATCAAGCAGTTGAAGGATCAAGGTGTAGCCATCGACTCTTCCAACTTTGCCTCGTCCTATTCGCAGGCTATCATGATGGGCGTGGAGGACCTCTACGATGCCACAAGATACGTGATTGATCACGCCCGGGAACTGAGAGCCGACACCAGCCGCATCATCATCTGTGGTTCGTCGGCGGGGGCAATCAATAGTCTCACGGCCGAATATTTGGTTTGCAACAGCCATCCTCTTGCTACAGAGAAGTTGCCTGAAGGCTTCAACTACGCAGCTGTCGTACCTTTTGCCGGAGGAATCTGGCTGGCAGATACCGACACGCTGATATGGGAGCGCAAACCGTGTCCTATCCTTGCTTATCACGGCACTGCCGACCAGCTTGTGCCTTATGGAAAAACGGTTATGGGCAATGGAGCGTTCGGAGCCTTCGGTCCCGACTACTTCATTCCTCAGCTGAAGCAGATGGAGGTGTCCTTCTTGTTTCATCAATACCACAGGGCCGATCACATGATATCAGGATGGGGCGACAATGAGCTGGCAAGGGAAGAGATGCAGCGTGAACTGGGCCGCATGCTCGACACCACACAGCACCTGGCCGTCACCATCAGCGAGGAATACTATGGCACCGCTCCCTCGATGGAGGAGCTCATCAAAGCATGGCAAAAGGCTACTGAATAGTGAGTGAAGCCCACTTCTGACTGCTAATATTGTCTAATTATTTGACAATATGTATGTGGCGAAGTGAAAAAAGCTTAGAAACCGATGGCAGAGTGTAAGAATATGATTACCTTTGTGGTCGAAAAAGTGAGAATGTGTAATCTGTAAATAGACCAACATCTTGATTCATCTAGAGAACATCAACAAGACTTATCAGGGAGCACAGCCCCTGCATGTGCTGAAAGGCATCAACCTCGACATCGGTGCGGGTGAGTTCGTCAGCATCATGGGAGCATCGGGCTCGGGCAAGTCCACGCTGCTCAACATCCTGGGCATCCTCGACAACTATGACGAGGGCACCTATGAGCTGGCTGGCGTGCTCATCAAGAACCTGAGTGAGCGCCGTGCTGCCGACTATCGCAACCGCATGATAGGCTTCATCTTCCAGAGCTTCAACCTCATCAGCTTCAAGACGGCTGTGGAGAACGTCGAGCTGCCCCTCTTCTATCAGGGCGTCAGTCGCCGCAAGCGCCATCAGCTCGCTCTGGAATATCTGGAAAGGCTCGGCCTGCTCGACTGGGCCACCCACTATCCCAATGAGCTCAGCGGCGGACAGAAACAGCGCGTGGCCATCGCCAGAGCGCTCATCACCAAGCCGCAAATCATCCTGGCCGACGAGCCCACTGGTGCCCTCGACTCGAAGACCAGCGTCGAGGTGATGCAGCTCATGAAGGCGCTGAATGCCGAAGAGCATATCACGCAGATCATTGTCACCCACGACCCTACCGTAGCCAGTCAGACCAATAGAATCATCAGGATCAAAGATGGAATTATTGAATGAGATATGGGCCACTGCCCGCCGCAACAAACTGCGCACAGCCCTGACGGGCTTTGCCGTAGCATGGGGCATCTTCATGCTCATCGTGCTGTTGGGTGCGGGCAATGGTCTTATCAATGCGCAGCTGAAGCAGAGCGACCGCTTCCTCTCGAGCTCGATGGTGGTGTTCGGAGGCGAGACCTCTATGGCCTATCAAGGACTGAAGGAGGGTCGCGACATACGGCTGAAGCAGCGCGACATTGCCACTACTGCCTCTGACTTCAAAGAGCATGTCGATGCCGTTGGTGCCCAGTATCGCACGGCGGGCGTCATCAGCCTGGGTCAGCAGTACATCTCGACCCAGATCTGTGGCGTCTATCCCAATCATACCCAGATCGACAAAGTGGAGATGATGTATGGCCGTTTCATCAACGACATCGACCTGCGCGAAAAGCGCAAGGTGCTCGTCGTGAGCAACAAGCAGGCAGAGGAGCTGCTGGCCGTCCCGTCAGCTGCCGCATCACGTCAACCAATAGAACGGCTCATCGGGCGGTATGTCAACATCGGAAGCTTCGCCTTCAAGGTTGTGGGCATCTATAAGGAACAGGAGAACGGACGGGCTGACGCCTTCTCGTCGTATGCTGCCATCAAAAGTATCTATGGTGCTAATACCGACGATGCCGGCCGCATAGAGTTCACCTTCCACGGCCTGCCTACCGAAGAGGCCAACGAAGCCTTTGAGGCCGACTATCGCCAGCGCCTGAACCTCAACCATCAGGCTCATCCTGATGACGAGAGTGCCGTTTGGCTCTGGAACCGCTACACACAGAACCTGCAGATGGAGACCGGTCTCGGCATCCTGCGAATGGCCCTCTGGATAGTAGGTCTCTTCACCCTGTTGTCGGGCATTGTGGGTGTGTCGAACATCATGCTGATTACCGTCAAGGAGCGGACCCATGAGTTTGGCATCCGCAAGGCCATCGGTGCCCGTCCCTGGGGCATCCTCAAGCTCATCATCATCGAGAGCATCATCATCACCACCATCTTCGGATATATTGGCATGCTCCTCGGCGTTGGAGCCAACGAATGGATGAACGCCACCATCGGCCATACGCAGGTCGATGCAGGACTCTTCAAGGCCACGATGTTCGTCGACCCCACCGTGGGCATCGATGTCTGCATCGAAGCCACGATCGTTATGGTCATTGCCGGCACCATCGCCGGACTCGTACCTGCCATGAAGGCAGCACGCATACGTCCCATTGAAGCACTAAGAGCAGAATAACCCATGAGAATAGACCTAGATAGCTACCGGGAAATACTCGATACCTTGACCCGCAACAAGTCAAGGAGCTTCCTCACGGGCTTTGGCATCTTCTGGGGAGTGTTCATGCTCGTGGCCCTCATCGGAGGAGGAAAAGGACTGAAGGAATTGCTCAACCAGAACTTCGAAGGCTTCGCTACCAACTCGGCGATGGTGTGGGCCCAGCCTACTACGAAAGCCTACAAGGGTTTCCGTAAGGGCCGTCTGTGGGAGATGGACTACAAGGATGTGGAGCGCCTGAAGCAGCGTGTGCCTGAGCTCGACGTGGTCAGTCCTGTGCTTTTCTCCAATGGCGGCACGGCTTATTATGGCGACCGCAAGAGCAGCGTGGGCATCAATGGCGTGCAGCCCGACTATCAGCGTGTCATCGAGCCTAAGATGTACTATGGGCGTTTCCTCAATGACATGGACATTGCCCAGCATCGCAAGGTGTGCGTCATCGGCAAGAAGACTTATAAGGATCTCTTCCCTGGCGGTGGCGACCCCTGCGGCAAGTTTATCCGCGTGGACTCCGTACACTATCAGATCGTGGGTGTCGACTATAACACTTCGCAGGGTATGTCCTTCGGAGGTGAGGCGGGCACCACGATGCTCATGCCCATCACGCTGATGCAGCAGACCTACAACATGGGCAACGATGTCCACATGATAGCTGTGACGGGAAAGAAAGGCGTAGTGATGACTGACATCGCCCCTCGCATCCGTGAGACCGTAGCCCGCCGGCATACCGTCGACCCCACCGATGAGAAGGGCGTGATGGTATTCAATACGGAGGTGCTCTTCCAGTTGCTCGACTCTCTCTTCAAGGGTGTCAACTTCCTCATCTGGCTTGTCGGCCTCGGAACGCTGCTGGCAGGAGCCATCGGCGTGTCCAACATCATGATGGTCACCGTGCGCGAGCGTACTACGGAGATAGGCATCCGCAGGGCCATCGGTGCCACACCTCGCAACATCCTCTCACAGATCATCTCAGAGAGCATCGTGCTTACGCTGGTGGCGGGCATGAGCGGCATCCTCTTTGCCGTGCTCATCCTCCAGATGCTGGAGATGGGCAATACTGAGGACGGCATCGTCAGTGCCCATTTCCAGGTCGACTTCTGGACAGCCATCCTCTGTGCGCTCGTCATTGCTGCTATGGGAGTGCTGGCGGGACTCGCTCCTGCCGCCCGTGCTATGGCCATCAAGCCTGTCGATGCTATGCGCGATGAGTAGTCTTAACCGCCAATATATTCAGTTACGAAAAAAACAGATATCAAATATGAAAAAGTACATCAAGTTGTTCATTGCCCTTATCGTGGCCTTGATCTTCATCGGAACGTTCGTGTTCCTCTGGCAGAAGAGCCAGCCAAAGCCTGTGGTCTATTCGGAGTTCACACCTACTAGGCAAGACATTCAGAAAACCACCATCATCACTGGTAAGATAGAGCCACGCAATGAGGTGAACGTCAAGCCCCAGATCAGCGGCATCATCGCCGAGTTGCTCAAGGAGCCGGGCGACCGTGTGCAGCAGGGCGAGGTCATAGCCAAGGTGAAAGTCATCCCCGACATGGGCTCGCTGTCGAGTGCCGAGAGCAGGGTGCGCCTGGCCGACATCAATCTGCGTCAGGTGGAGAATGACTTTGCCCGCACCGACAATCTCCACCGTCAGCAGATGGTGAGCGACGAAGAGCATGAGAAGGCCCGTCAGCAGTTGCGCCAGGCTCAGGAGGAGAAGGCTGCCGCCGTCGATGCCCTGCAGGTGGTGCGCGATGGTGTATCACGCTCCAATGCCTCTGCTTCCTCTACGCTCATCCGCAGCACCATCAGTGGCATTATCCTCGACATACCCGTCAAGGTGGGCAATTCCGTCATCAACTCGAACACTTTCAACGACGGTACTACCATCGCTACCGTAGCCAACATGCAGGACCTCATCTTCCGTGGGAATATCGATGAGACGGAGGTCGGCCAGCTCGCTATCGGTGTGCCGATGAAGATTACCATCGGTGCCCTGCAGGACCTCTCGTTCGATGCCACCCTCGAGTACATCTCTCCAAAAGCTACGGAGAGCAACGGCGCCAACCAGTTTGAGTTGAAGGCCGCCATTGTGGTGCCCTCCGAAGGTAACATCCGCTCGGGCTATTCGGCTAATGCCGAGATTGTGCTGGCTGAGGCTTATCAGGTGCTCAGCGTTCCCGAGAGTGCCATCGAGTTCAGTGGCGACAGCACTTTCGTCTATGTGCTGGAAGGCACAGCCAAGGGGCTGCAGCAATTCCAGCGCCGTCCGGTCACTACCGGTCTCTCCGATGGTGTGAACATCGAGATTAAGCAAGGTCTCAAGGCCGACGAGAAGGTGAGAGGACCGCAGGTTATCGCCGAGGACGGCGAGAATATTTAAAAATTAAAAAATTAGAAAATTAGAGAATTAAAAAGTTAAAGGGTTAAAGGGAAAAAAAGATTATGAAACGCATTCTGCTCAGTTTATCATTTATCATTTTTCATCTATCATTTAGCCCCTGCGGGGCGCAGACTCCCTGGACACTCGAGAAGTGCATCGACTATGCTGTGGAGCACAATATCGCTGTCAGGCAGATTGAGAACCAGATCGAGCAGCGACAGCTGCAGTTGCAGACCTCCAAGGCACAGCGTCTGCCCGACCTCAATGCCTCTGCCGGTCAGAATTTCTCGTTCGGACGAGGACTCACCGCCGAGAATACCTATACCAACACCAACACCAGCAGCACGTCATTCAGCATCGGCACCAGCGTCCCGCTGTTTACGGGTTTCCAGATTCCCAATCAGGTGAAGCTCAGTCAGCTCAACCTTGAGGCAGCCACGAAGGATCTGGAGAAGGCGCGCAACGACATCCGCACGCAGGTGGCACAGGCCTTTGTGCAGACGCTCTACGACATGGAGATCAGCAATGTGGCACGTCGGCAGATAGCTATCGACTCTGCACAGGTGGCGCGTCTGAAGGTGCTGCTCGAGGTGGGGCGTGCCAGCCATGCCGAGCTCTCACAGCAGCAGGCCACGCTGGCACAGAGCCAGCTCACTGCTACGCAGGCCCAGAATAATGTGCAGCTGGCACTGCTCAACCTCAGCCAGCTGCTCGAGCTCGACACCCCCGAGGGCTTCGCTATCGCGGTGCCCGACTCCTCTCTCCACTCTTCACTCCTCACTCCTAACTCTTCACTCCTCACTCCCGAATCCATCTTTGCCGAGGCTGTGGGCATACGGCCGGAGATCCAGTCCGAGCAGGTGCGCCTGAAGGCTACCGAGCATAGCATCAAGATAGCGCAGGCGGGGCTCTATCCCTCACTCAGCTTCTCAGCAGGTCTGGGCACCAACTACTACACCACCTCTGGATTCCCTTCCGACGGCTTTGGCAAGCAGCTCAAGAATAACTTCAGTCAGTATCTGGGCTTCAATCTCAGCATTCCCATCTTCAACCGTCTGCAGACGCGCAGCAGCATCCGGTCGGCTCGTGTCGACCGCCTCAACCAGCAGTTGCAGCTCGACAACGTGCGCAAGCAGCTGTACAAGGAGATTCAGCAGGCCTACTACAATACCGTTGCTGCACGCCAGAAGCTGTCCAGCAGTCAGCAGGCGCGCCAGGCATCGCAGGATGCCTTTGCACTCGTGCAGGCTAAGTATGAACAGGGAAAGGCCACGATCACTGAGTTCAACGAGGCGCGCAACAATATGCTCAAGGCCGAGAGCGATCTCACCCAGGCACGCTACGAGTACCTCTATCAGACTGCCCTCATACGGTTCTACCAGGGAAAGCCGATGACGTTCTGAGAAGGCAACGTCAGCGGCCAAAGGAGCAGCTGCTGCAGGCTCCCGTGCAGGAGAAAATCTTCGGGTGACAAGAACCTGTCTCTTGTCACTCATTTATATGCTTTCTTGTTGTAATCTATATGTTTTTTTGTTCTAATCTATATGTTTTCTTGTCGTAATCTATATGTTTTCTTGTTGTAATCTATATGATTTTTTGTTCCAATTCTATATGTAGTGCTCCTCCCTTTACTTTACTAACTGAGATGGTGAAGGTAGTGAAGGTAGAAATAGTAACTTTCGTATAAAGGAAAACATTTAGTCGGGGAGTAAATAATTTCCTATAAGGAAAGTTGCAAAACTTACCTTCACTACCTTCATCATTATTCAAAACGCAGTGAAAGAACGGTTACGGTTACAGTTGTAACCATGTAACCGCAGAGGAAACAAGATGGGAGTATTTTGTTTATAAGTATTTGATTATTATTCATTTGCACGACATTTTTAGCAATGGTTACAGGAAAAAGGTTACATGGTTACAAGTGTAACCGTAACCATTTGGCATGCCCGCATCAGTCAAATTGAGCATAGTTTCTCGTCATTGGGCAAGAAAATGTGGCTATAACTTGCATCTATCGATTAATTGTTGTAACTTTGCAACCGATGAAAAGAACCGTATTGTCCATACTGATGAGCCTGCTGGCCGTGCTGCCCTTGGTGGCACAGGACAGGCTCGCAGAGATTGAGGAACTGCTGCGCGAGGCACCCGTGCAGGAGAAGATCTTCGTGCACATGGACAATACGTGCTACTTCAAGGGCGACACCATCTGGTACATGGCGTATGTTGTGCGAGCCGACGACCTGACTTACACCGATATGAGCCGCATCACTTACGTCGAGCTGCTCTCGCCCGACGGCATGATGGTGGAGCGGCAGATGCTGGTGACGTCACCGAAGGGATGGACGGCGGGCAACTTTGTGTTGCAGGACTCGCTCTATTCGGGCTATTACGAGATACGGGCATACACGCGGTGGATGATGAACTTCCGCGTGACGCACCGCGAATACAACTACCTCGACCGTCTGGCATTCTACGACCGAAGGATGGCCGACGACTTCTTCCGCGACTACGGCACGCTCTACAGCCGTGTGTTCCCCGTCTACGAGCGTCCGGCGACGCCCGGCAGCTACGACGAGAAGTACGTGGTGAGCCGTCCGAAGATGCGTCTGGACAAGGAGCTGAAGGAGCGTCTGCATGTCAGCTTCTACCCTGAGGGCGGTCACCTCGTCCGCGGCACGCGCTGCCGTGTGGCCTTCGAGGCGTACGACGAGGAGGGGCAGCAGGTGGAGCTGGAGGGTCTGCTGGGCGGCACGCCCATCAGGACGGAGCATGAGGGCCGCGGAGCCTTCATGCTTGACGTGCCCGAGAAGGGCAGCCTCAGGGCTGACTTCCGCTATGAGGAGAAGGACTACCACTTCGACCTGCCCAAGGCGGAGGAGCAGGGATGTGCGCTGATGGTGCATGATGCTGACGACCAGGTGACGGCAGAGCTGACGCTGCGAGGCACGACGGGCAATGAATATGCCGTCGCTGTTCTCTGCCGCGGCGCACTGCAGGAGTTCCGTCGGGTGAAGCCTGACGGCGAAGGACGCTGTACAGTTGCCTTCAGCAAGGCCGAGCTTCCGACAGGCGTCTGCGACCTGATCGTCATCGATGCCGAGGGTCAGCCGCTGGCCGACCGTCTGTTCTTCGTTAACAACCACGACTATGCTGATGGCGGCATCGCCGTGAGCGGCCTGAAGAGCGACTACAAGCCGTTGGAGTTGGTCGAGATCACGCTCCAGGCCCCTGCCGGGACGGAGCATATTTCGGTGTCGGTGCGCGACGGCGCTACCGACGAGCCTACCTACGACACTGGCAACATCATGACCGACCTGCTGCTTTCGAGTGAGCTTCAGGGCTTCGTCCCCCATGCCGACTATTACTTCGAGAGCGACGACGCCGAGCACCGCCGCCACCTCGACCTGCTGATGATGGTGCAGGGCTGGCGGCGCTATGACTACGAGGAGCTGACCGACACCATACCCTTGCGCTACGAGCCCGAGACAGCACTCATGGTGACGGGTTGTGTCTATCCCTACAGGGGTGACGAGGACTTCAATGAAGTGTCTTCTTATTATCTGTTGAGCTTGATAAAGAATTTCCCCGATGGTCCGGAAGTGTTCGGGATTCCTATGTATCCTGGTGCAATAGATAAGGACGACATGCCCACAAGCGAAGCAGACACAGACAGTACTGAGAGTATATCGACTGCTGGCTCTGCTGGCCGCTATCAGCGCAGGCATGGCCGTCTGAAAAAGGAGGTGACACTTGAAGGCCAGCTGGAGGTGGGTGACGATGTGTCGTGGGTGAAGATGCAGACCCACGACGGCGGATGCTACGAATTCGGCATGCCGCCCTTCCATGGAGATGCCGTCCTGTCGATGATTGCCTACGAGTCGGACATCAAACCCAAAGAGCTGGAGAGATACAAGAAGAAGGGATGGGCCAATGAGCTGGACATAGCCTACTACTATGTCAAGCGCGACCTTTTCTACCCCATCTTCGCAAAGAAATACAACTATTATCAATGCCACCTGCCGGAAGACATCGCTTTGCTGGATGAAGAGGCCGAGCTGGAGCAGGCAGATACCGGCGGTATCTCAGAGAGGAACCACACGCTGGGGAATGTCACCGTCAAGAAACGCCGCCGCCGGGGTCTGCGTGCCGTCGACTATTCGAAGCCTGCCTTCGTGATGGATACCTACGAGCTTTACAACCTGAGCGTCGACTACGGCTTGCTGCATGGGTTCTACCAGCTGCGCAACTTCCCCCAGGCCATTGCCCGTCTGTTGCTGGGCACCGCTTACTCCTATGGAGTCTACCGGCATTTCAACATTCGGGCACTACTGGATGGATACACCTTCTACCGTGACTACTACACTGAGCGGAACCTCTTAAGTGACCCTGACAGCAATCCCCTGCGATCGAAGATAGAGGTTAACCAGTCGCTGCCTTTGAAACGGCAGGATGAGATACGGTTGTACACCGATCTGGAACCACGCAACCCCGACCTGCCGCGCATGCGGGCCGATACGCAGGCTGATGTCATCCTCGACTTTAAGCCATTCCCCGATAAAGGTATCCGTTACACTTACCGCGACAGGCACATTATCCTTCACGGATTCTACATACCCAAGGATTTCTACCACCGCGACTATAGCCGCCAGCCGAACCCTGCCGAGGTGAAGGACTACCGCCGCACGCTATACTGGAACCCCAATGCCAAGCTCGATGCCGACGGCCGCTTCACCGCCACCTTCTACAATAACAACAAGACCACCCGCGTAAAGGTCAGCG
>JAEEGK010003658.1_pt1 | contig 38178 bp, 37 predicted proteins | sample 8958771 | NCBI WGS metagenome assembly JAEEGK01 (sample SAMN16246547, study PRJNA631951) | gut metagenome | biome: gut microbiome; feature: rumen; material: SC-attached | host: Bos | place: Iran: Karaj | collected 2018-10
ATGTCCTCGGTTCAAAGGGAATCGATATTCCCGATAAACTCGCCTTTGACTTCAAGGTCACGACAAATCCGGGCACAAAGCGCATAGTCCGCGCAGCCTGCGAGTATGCCAGGGCAAACGGCAAGACAAACCTCGCCATAGTCACAAAGGCGAACATCATGAAAAAAACGGACGGAAAGTTCTCCCTCCTCGCCCACGAGATCGCTGACGAGTATCCGGAGATCACCGCCGAGGACTGGTACATAGACATCATGACGGCCAACCTCGTAAACGAGGCCCGCCGCAGCGAGTTCCAGGTCTTTGTTCTGCCCAACCTCTACGGTGACATCATCACCGACGAGGCCGCGCAGATCCAGGGCGGTGTCGGCACTGCCGGCTCCGCAAACATCGGCGACCGCTACGCCATGTTTGAGGCCATTCACGGCTCCGCGCCCCGCATGATTGAGCGCGGCGACGGCGACTACGCCAACCCGGCCTCAATGTTCAAGGCGGCCGAGATGCTGCTCCGCCATATCGGCTATGCCGACAAGGCTGACTTACTCTCAAAGGCAATGAATATCTGTCTCGAAACAGAGAAGAAAATAACGATTACAGGCAGGAGCAACGGTGCAACCTGCAAAGAATTCGGCGACTACGTAATGGATACGGTCAAGTCGCTTGAGAGATAGGAGATTTTCAGCATGAGTTCCAAGTATATTTCCATTTCGGTTATAAAAAGGCTTCCCCGTTACTATCGTTTCCTCGGCATCCTTAAGAATGCCGGCATGGTACGTATTTCAAGCCGCGAACTCGCTGACAGAATGGGTCTGTCCGCATCGCAGATACGCCAGGACTTAAACTGCTTCGGCGGTTTCGGTCAGCAGGGCTACGGCTACAATATCGAGAGCCTTCAGAATGAAATCGGCAAGATTTTAGGCGTCGGTTCCAACCTCAAGACCATTCTTATCGGTGCCGGCAACCTCGGCCGCGCCCTCGCTTTGCAGATTGAATTTGAAAAGCGCGGCTTCAATCTCATAGGCATCTTCGATAAGAATGAGGCTCTTTCAGGCCAGGTCCTCCGCGGCCTGCCTATCCGTCCCGCCTCAGACATAGAGGACTTCTGCAAGGAGAACGGCGTTGAAGTCGCCATTCTCTGTATCCCTTACGCTGAAGCGGCAGCCAATGTACCCATGTACATTGACTGCGGAATCAAGGGATTCTGGAATTTTTCCCACTACAACATCAATGAAAAATATCCGAGAGCAGTCGTTGAGAACATGCACTTCAACGACAGCCTTATGGCACTCTGTTATCAGGTGATTAACGCAGAATGAAACAATTAATGAGCCATACCCCGCTCGATATCATTCCGCATCCCGAAGGCTTTATAATCGCCATTCCGGACGGACGTGACGAGCGCGGCAAGATCAAGGTGGCATTCCGCTTCTTCAACTTCACCACACACAAGGTGCAGAAGGTAAAGAAGAACTTCTACGCACAGTACAAGTTCGGACGCGGATATGTCGAAATAGTGCAGCAGGTTAAGGACTATCTCACCTGCACGGTTTGCGAAGGACCTGAAGGGTTTATCAACGTGGTATACCCTACGGGTGAAATCGGTGTGTTCGATTACAACGGAACACTCATCTGGACGGGCGACCTCTCCTACCATGACTGTCCTGTCAGGAGCTGCGCACCGGAGGACAACAGCATCTGGTGCTGTGTCCCCGACCAGAACGCGGTTGTCCGCTATTCAAAGAAGCTTCAGCGCATTGACTTCCGTATAGGCGGCGCGTCCACCACGGACATAGGCCGTCCCATGGCCGTCAGCAGAATCGGCAACGAACTCTTCGTCTGCTGCAAGAACGCGCGCGCCATAAAGAAAGTCTCGCTTAAAAACTATGTAACAACCGACTATAAAAAGTTTGAGGAACCGGTGCTCCGCTATATGCGTGTGGCCGGTCAGGAAGTAGTTGTGCTCTCCTCAGGCATATATATCTTAGATTAGGAGTACAGCAATGTCAGATAAAATGTACGAGACAGTGGGCGATTTCGCCTGCCTCGATCTCGACCGAAAAAGAAGAACAGGCTTCCCCGAAGTTGTTTTCTGCCAGGGCAAGAAACGCGACCACTGCGTCGAGATCTTCAAGGCCCTATACGAGAACAACGGCCTCGTGCTCGGCACACGCGCGAGCGAGGAACAATACGAGGCCGTAAAAGCGGCGCTGCCGAATGCCGTATGGCATCAGCACGCGCGCTGCATTACCGTCGGCGAGCCCGAAAAGCTCGTGGGCAAGGTCGCAATCTGCACCGCAGGCACGACCGACATACCCGTCGCCGACGAAGCTGCCGTCACAGCCCACATGTGCGGAGCAAACGTTGAAAAATTCTACGATGTAGGTGTCGCAGGCCTGCATCGTCTCCTCGACCGCATAGACGAGATAAGACAGGCTAACGCAATTGTTGCCGTCGCAGGCATGGAAGGCGCCTTATGCACCGTCATAGGCGGCCTGGTGACCGTTCCCGTCATTGCCGTTCCGACCTCAGTCGGCTACGGAGCAAATTTCGAGGGCATTTCAGCCCTCCTCGCCATGATAAATTCATGCGCGGCAGGCACCAGTGTCGTAAACATCGACAACGGCTTCGGCGCAGGCTACAGCGCAGCCCAGATAAACGCCATGGTATGTGAAGGCCACAGCAACGGAGGTCAGAACAATGAATGACAAAATGACAAACGACAAAATTGTTCTCCTTGAGACCAACATAGACGACTGCTCAGGCGAAATCCTCGGCTACACCCTCGACAAACTCTTCGAGGCAGGCGCAAAGGATGCCTGGTTCTCCCCCATCTTCATGAAAAAGAACCGCCCGGCCTATGCACTTTCAGTCATGTGCAAGCCCGAGCAGGAAGAATCTCTTATCAGAATCATTTTAAAGCACACAAGCGCAGTCGGCATTCGCCGCTCTGAACTTGACCGCATAATCATGGACCGCGAGCCGACCACAGTCGACACCCCATACGGCCCCGTCAAAGCCAACCGCTTCACCTACGGCGACATCGAAAAAGTCTCCATCGAATACGATGACGCGAAACGCCTCGCCGACGAAGCCGACGCCCCCATTTGCGGAATCTTGAAATAGCATTTAATGTAGAATCGGCGTGACCATTGCGGTCACGCCGATTTTGTCTCTATAAATATTTCTTTCTATCCTCATTAGGCTCTGTCTGACCTAAATATGTCATCGATGCTGCCAGGCCGATAGCTATCATCACCCACCAGATAGCACCCTCGCAAAAGTCTTTGAAACCGCCTCCTACAATCATGCTGATGCCATACACCAGCAGAACAGCGATAACCAGGATAGCAGTTACTCCGATCAGCCTCTTGTTATTATCAGCATCTTTTGCGTCTTTCTTTACTTTTTCCACCATTTTCGAATCTCCTTTCACCAATTCATCCAAACTGATGCTGTAGAGATCGCTGAGACTTATTAAACTGACGATATCGGGCAACGACTTTCCATTTTCCCAATGGGAAACTGTCACACGGGATACCATGATCTTCTCTGCAACTTGATCCTGTGTCATGCCGGCCTTCTGCCTTGCTTCTTTCAGTTTTTCCGAAATCATCATCTTTACGATCTCCTTTGCATGGCTTTAGTATATCCGAAAACGAACCCGTTGTCTGTCAAATGGTATTTACATAACCCTCAAATCGCTGTAAAAAACCCTATACATCACCATTTTCGTCCATTGTACCTGAGCGAAGGCCTTTTTCGTCGACAATTACCTCGCTGACGAAGATAGGTTTCAATACGTCCAGAACTTTATTCAGCAGATCAGTTTCTCCCTTTATTAAAAGGACCACATCTAAAGGCACCTCGATTTTTGATGTGTCTTTAAATACCCTTACACGGCAGGCAGGGAAACCTGCACTCTTCATTAAATCTTCAGCAGCTCTTACTGCTTCAAGCATTTCATCGGTAACATAGGTATCGTATGGGAAGCGGGTTAAGTGGCATGGTGATGAAGGCTTATTCGCTATTTCAAGGCCGAGTTCGCGACCGATTTCTCTCAGTTGTTCCTTTGTCAGGCCCGCTTCGGCGATGGGACTTCTGACGCCTTCCTCTTCAAGGGCTTTGAGGCCGGGGCGGTACTGTTTCCGGTCGTCAACATTCGTGCCGTCACAGAGGACTTTGTAGCCCTTCTCGCCTGCTTCCTTTCTGAAGGTGCTCATCATGAGCTTCTTGCAGTGGTAGCAGCGGTCCCTTCCGTTTGCGCGGACTTCAGGGAGTTTCAAAGACTCCTCGAGACTGAAAGTGAGTGGCAATACATCGATGCCCATCCTCCTTGCAACCTCAAGAAGTATCGAACTGTCAACGCCCCCGGAGTAGGCAAGTGCAAACCTGCCGTCGGGAGCGATGTTTTTGATTGTTTCCTCGAGTTTAATTAAGTCGTTGCTTTTCATAGGGTTGAAATGTCCAGTTTGTCGTAATTTGCGAGGAAGGTGCGCGCGTCGGCGAGCAGGTCGGCACAGCCGCCTTCCTTGTCTGATTCAATGTTTAAAGGCAGAATCGGGTCATGTACGGAGAGACGCAGGAGCATCCAGCCCTCTGCCGACGGCTTGGTCGCACGCACGCCTTCAAAGCTGTCGTTTGCGACCTCGTATTCGTCGTTGCTGCGAAGCCATGCCTCAAACTCCTCAAGGACCTTTTGTCCGTATGCCTTGAAATCGGGATCGAGAATCTTTACCCTGTACTCCTCTGCCTCGACTGGCTGTTTCAGGTTCTCGATGAGGGACTCGAGGGTTCTGCCCTCACGGCGGAGTTTCGCCGCGGTTATGATTATCTTGGTGACAAGGTAGGCTCCGTCATCGAGGAAGTAGTTCTCCCTCATGGCGGCGTGGCCCGATGTCTCTATTGCAAGCGGTGAGTTTACGCACTCGTCACGGTTGAGCCTCTTTGCCTCATTGATTACGTTTTTATAGCCTCTCTTGAAGCGGTGGTGTTTGCCGCCGAGGTCCTCTTCTATGAATTTCTTGAGGCCCGCGCTCGTTACCGAATCGGTGACGATGGTGCCGCCTTCGTTGCCCTCGAGGGCTATGACAGAGGCGAGCGCTATGAGCGCGTTGCGGTTTATCTCCTCGCCCGAGGCGGCCACACAGGCGGCGCGGTCAACGTCGGTGTCAAAGATGACACCGAGGTCGGCGCCGTTGTCCAGGACGGCTTTGGAGATTGAGTCCATAGCGGCCTTGTTTTCCGGATTCGGTACGTGGTTGGGGAACCTGCCGTCCGGCTCTAAGAACTGGCTGCCATCTATGTCCGCGCCGAGCGGGGCTAAAACCTTCTCGGCGTAGAAGCCTCCGACTCCGTTGCCCGCGTCAACGACGATTTTGAAGTCGCGCAGCGGACGTGCGTAGTCGTCGGAGTTGACCTCCTCGCAGATCTTCTCGCGAAGAGTCTTCGCGTAGGTGTTCATATAGTTGGCCTCAGTGCATTCGCCCTTCGGCATGTCCTCGGGAAGGTCGGGTTTTACATCGTACTGGGCGTTTGTCAGTATTGCCTCTATGTCTGAGCCCTCCAGACCGCCACGGCGGGTGAAGAACTTGAGTCCGTTCTTGTTCCAGGGATGGTGGCTTGCGGTTATCTCAATCGACGCGTCACAGTCAAAGTCCACGGTTGTCATGAACATTGCAGGAGTTGATGAGAGACCGCAGTCCTTTATGTTGATGCCGCAGTCAAGCAGCGGCGGTATGATAATCGACTTTATGTGATCCGCGGAGATACGCGAATCGTGTCCTATGGCGACATTGTACAGTTCACCGTAGTTCGGTGTGACATTCTCGTAAAGCCAGGCGGCAAAGCCATAGGCGATAGCCTCCAGGGTATCGTCTGAAAGATTGATATACTCACCGGGCACGCCGTTGACGGCCGTGCCGCGTATGTCAGTACCGCTCTTGAGCGGCGCAAAAATCTCGTTTAACATTCTGACTCCTTATGAAATCCCGCTTTTTCGTAGAAGGGAACCTTGTCGTCATCACAGAGCAGATAAACCGTCCTGTCGGCGTACTTGCCGCAGACCGATCTGATCAGCGTGTGAGCGAAATGTCTTCCCCTGTACTGCGGTAATGTGGAAATCGCAGAAAGAAATACGCAATGGGGTGTCACGGAGAGCGCCGCTGCAGCGGAGACAAAAGCGGTTGTTCCGTCAGCGTCACCGCAGGCGAGCAGAAAGATATCCGCCGTACCGTGCCTCACCCTGTGGCTCATGTCGACATACCAGTCCTCAAAAAGGGCTGCGTCATAATCGTCATGGCACTCAGATATTATATCATAGAAAGCCTTGAAATTGCTATTTTCAATACAGTTACAATTGGTTACAGGGAGGGCGGTGCAGTCCCCTCCTCTTTCAAGTCTCATAACGTTTTTACTGCCTGTTTCATAACTTGTCATAGCCTCTGAGACTCCCAGTACTGCGAGGAAATCCCCGATTTCTTCCCTGTCCGCGGCCTTTGAGGCACAGACTGTCACGGCACCGTAAAAACGGGTTATGAACGCAGTGATTTCATCCGTCTCCTGCACCCAGGTATCGAGAAAGTCATAGCCTGTGCCATAAGCGAGGAGCGGACCCAAAGCGCGAACGCCGAGACAGTCCGTCTCGGCGAACGCAGTCAGTTTTTCAATTTCATTTTCTGTCGGATTTTCGATAAGTCTTATCATCAGTCAAAATTCTCGATAAAGGCCTTGAGGAGGGCATGTGTCGCGGTAATATCCTCCTTCTTCATAACGCAGGACGGCGAATGAAGATAGCGGGTCGGGACGGAAACGGCTATTACGCGTACACCCTCGCCAGTGACTTTTACGGAACGGGAGTCATTGCCGCCGGCAATGAGCGTCTTCGTTTGAGCCTTTATACCGCGCTCCTTTGCGAGGAGCATAGTGTCACTGTAGAGTTCGTGGTCGTAGACGGTGCCGCGATCCATATAGGACACGACGGGGCCTTCTCCGAGCACGCAGGCGCGCTTCTCGCCTTCGACTCCGTCAATATCGCCCGCCGTTGTCGTCTCAACGACGACACAGACGTCCGGGCGGATTGCGAAGGTCGCGGCGTACGCGCCGATTGCTCCAACCTCCTCCTGTACGTCGAACGCGAAGTCAACATCGACAGGAAGGTCGGAGTTTATGAGGTCGAGCATGAAGGCGCATCCGACGCGGTCATCGAGCGCCCTGCACTTTATGAAACCATCGCCGAACTCGACAAAGTCGGAGTCAAAGGTTGCAAAGGAACCGAGCGAAGCATATTTCTCAGCTTCCTCCTTGGACTTCGCACCTATGTCAATGCACATCTCAGTCATCTTGGGAAGTTTCTTGCGCTCGTCACCTTCGGTCAGATGAATATGTTTGAGACCGATGACGCCTTTCACACCGCTCTCCAGAACGACTCTGCGTCCGACGAGAACTGCGGGATCGATTCCGCCTATCTCGTTGAACTTGAGCATGCCGTCATCGGTGATGTAGGTGATCATGAGACCGACTTCATCCATGTGGGCACACATCATGAGTTTCTTTTCGGGTGTCTTCGCGCCCTTCTTGTGAACCAGGAGATTTCCCAGATTATCTACTGAATAGGATACATCGGCGGGGAGTTTTGAAATTATGAAATCCCTTACTTTGTCCTCGCGTCCGGAGGGGCCCTGAATAAGGGAGATTTCCTTTATGAGATCAATCATTTTGTCTCCCCTCCTTTCTCCTCAATGAAGGCAGCAATCAGCTGCGCACAGAGTTCAACATCCTTCGTGTCGATTACCTCCACGGGGGTATGCATGTATTTAAGCGGCAGCGAGACGAGGCCCGTGCGCACGCCCGCGCGTGTGACAAGAATGTCATCCGCGTGCGTACCCGTCGAGCGGTTCATAACCTCTGTCTGATAAGGTATGGACTCCTCGGCGGCAATGCGCTTTAAGTCCTCGAAAATGCCGTTGTCAAGGCAGGGAGATATGCCTATCATCGGGCCTTTGCCTATTTTGCCCGTCTCCTCGGGCTTGCAGCCCGGAGTGCAGGCAAAGCTGACATCGACGGCTATGGCCATATCGACGTCTGCCTTGAAAGCGGCGCAGCCTACGGCATTGCCGCCCACCTCCTCCTGTGCGGAGAAGACTACCGTCAGATTCGGACGCACACCCTTTTCTTTGAGTATTTCAAGTGTGCGGATGAGTATGGCTATGCCTGCCCTGTCGTCGAAGGAATTCGAGCAGAGCTCATCTCCAAGAAGCTTATCAAACTGCGGGACAAAGCAGACCCGGTCGCCCTGTGAGACAAGGCGCTCAAGTTTCTCCTTTTCAAGTCCGGTGTCTATGGCGAGGTCCTTCACCTCTTTCACCTTGCCCTCATCGTCATCGCCCTGAAGATGGGGCGGCACGGATGAAATTATGCCGTACACCGGCTCCTTTCCGAGTATTATGACAGGCAGACCGGACATGACTCTGGGGTCCGTGCCGCCGCACCTGTCAAACTTTACGAAGCCGCGCTCCGAGAGAGCCGTGACTATAAAGCCCACCTGGTCAAGGTGCGCGTCAAGGAGTATTTTCGGGCCGGCGCCGTTTACGGTTCCGACCACATTGCCGCGGCGGTCCGTCTCAACGCTGTCGACGTACGGCGACAGCAGTTTTATTGCCACTGCCGCGGCCCCCGTCTCCAGGCCGGACACGCCCGCCGGCGCTGTCAGTTGCTTTAATAATTCTGTTATATCCATAAAACTACCTCTGTTTTAAAATACTGAAATATTATACCATAAAATAAGCAAAAGAGCCAGGCGAAAACCCGGCTCTTTGCTGGCAGGGATGGCAGGATTTGAACCTACGAGTGACGGAGTCAAAGTCCGTTGCCTTACCACTTGGCGACATCCCCGTATATTAAATAAAGGCGGCTTTATAAAGCCGCCTTTTGCTTTCATGGGGTGGATAATCGGATTCGAACCGATGGTCTCCAGTGCCACAAACTGGCGCGTTAACCAACTACGCTATACCCACCATATGGCACGCTGAAAGGGATTCGAACCCCCGACCCTCTGCTTAGAAGGCAGATGCTCTATCCAACTGAGCTATCAGCGCGTGTCAATGGAGCGGGTGATGGGAATCGAACCCACACAACCAGCTTGGAAGGCTGGGATTCTACCATTGAACTACACCCGCATCTTTGCGACGGTGAATATGATAACATACCCACCGCCGAAAATCAAGCGCTTTTTACAAGCAGATCGCCGTCCGAAACAGACACATCTATGCGTGTTACGGGAGTACCGTCCGCATCGATGATAATGTCCGCTATACGGTCTTCGATATTGCGTCTGATGACGTTACGGAGGTCACGCGCGCCGCGTACACCTGAGTCCATCTTGGAGACTATCATCTTCGGTACATCATCAGCCCAGGAGAGCTCTATCGCCTTGTCCTTGAGGGGCTCTTTAAGCTCGTTGAGCATAAGGACTGCTATCTCCTCATAGTTCTCCTCGGTAAGGTCGTTGAAGAATACGACCTCATCGACACGGCCGATGAACTCGGGACGCAGGAAGTCTTTTAAGGCCTTCATCGCCTTGTCCTTGTTGGCCTCATTCTGTACCTTGCCGAAGCCGAGAGCGTTCTCCTTGCGCTCGGAGCCGGCATTTGAAGTCATGATGATTACGGTGTTCTCGAAGTTTACGGTCCTGCCCTGAGCATCGTTTATCTTGCCTTCATCAAGTATCTGAAGAAGGATATTCATGACGTCGGGATGGGCCTTCTCTATCTCGTCAAAGAGGATGACGGAATAGGGCTTGCGGCGAACCTTCTCGGTGAGCTGACCGGCCTCGTCGTATCCGACGTAGCCCGGAGGCGAACCGATGATTCGTGAGACGCTGTGCTTCTCCATGAACTCGGACATATCGAGACGGATGAGCGTCTCAGGCGTGTCAAAGAGTTCCATGGAGAGCTGCTTTACGAGCTCCGTCTTACCGACGCCTGTCGGTCCTACGAATATGAATGACGCGGGGCGTCTTCTCGTGTTTATCTGTATGCGTGAGCGCTTTACGGCCGCGGCAACGGCTGCGACAGCCTCGTCCTGACCCTTTACGTGCTCCTTTAAGTGCTCCTCAAGGTGAGCAAGTTTGGTCAGGTCGGACTCGATAACCTTCGTTGCCGGGATGCCGGTCCAGAGCTCAACAACCCTGGCGAGGTCCTCTTCGAGAACCTGGTTGTCCTTCGCGGCCTCCTGCAGTGCGGGAAGCTCGGACTCAAGCTGGATTATGGCGGCCTTAACCTTTGCCTGGCACTCATAGTCGGGATTTTCCGTCTCGGCCTCGAGCTCCTCAAGGCGAGCCTTTGTCTCCTCGAGATCCTTCTCCTTAAGTTCCGCCTCTGAGATGGCCTTGTTGCGCAAATTAGCGCAGGTGCATGCCTCGTCAAGGAGGTCTATGGCCTTGTCGGGAAGGAATCTGTCGGTGATGTAGCGTTCAGAGAGAACAACAGCCCTGTGAACAAGATTGTCGGATATCTGAACTCTGTGGAAGTCCTCATAGTAGCTCTTTATGCCCTTTAAGACCTCATAGGTCTGCTCAATTGAGGGCTCCTCCACCTTTATCGGCTGGAAGCGGCGCTCGAGCGCTGCATCCTTTTCAATATGCTTCCTGTACTCGTTGAAAGTCGTGGCACCGATAACCTGGATTTCACCACGCGAGAGCGCGGGTTTCAAGATGTTGGCGGCATTCATGGTGCCTTCGGCATCACCGGTTCCGACGAGATTGTGAACCTCATCGATAAAGAGGATGATATTGCCTTCATTCTTTACCTCTTCAACGAGGCCCTTGATACGGCTCTCAAACTGGCCGCGGAACTGCGTGCCCGCGACGAGAGCCGTGAGATCAAGAAGATGTATCTCCTTGTCGGCGAGTTTTGCCGGTACATCGCCCGAGGCTATGCGAAGCGCAAGACCCTCGGCAATAGCCGTCTTACCTACGCCGGGTTCACCTATAAGGCAGGGATTGTTCTTTGAACGGCGGCAGAGAATCTGAATAGCCCTTGCGATCTCCTGATCGCGGCCGATAATACGGTCGAGTTTGCCGTCAGCCGCCTTCTCGGTAAGGTCAGTACAGTAAGTGCCGAGATAGCGGCGCTTTTTCTTGTCGCCCTTCTTGCCGCGCTTGCCCTTGCTGCTCTTGCATGTGCAGGTAGTTCCGCCCTCGGCGTCGTTTTTTTCCTCCTCGGGTTCGTCAAGCGACTCCTCGGGATTGCCGAAGCCGCCGAGCGCACCGAAGAGACTGCCGAGGTCGGGCATGGCGGGAGAGCCGCCCGACTCAAAGTCGTCAGCATCGTCGTTGAATCCCATCATTGATGCGAACTGTTCTGAGATGGAATCTATATCTTCAGGCTTTATGCCCATCTTGTCCATCATCTGTTTTACCGGGCCTATGTCGAGCTCCATCGCACATTTAATGCAATAGCCCACAGGCTCACCCTGAGGCGCGCCTTCCGGCCCGTCAATCTTGGAAACAAACACTACCGCGGGGTTTTGTTTGCATCTGGAACACAGCATTTGCTTCATAAGTTGGTTTTCCTTTCCTTAACCCTCTTCACAATGTCCGGTATATATGAGAACAATGCGATGAAGGTGGTTATTGCCGTAATAACAACGAGCACCATAAGGAGCCATGACGGCAATACGAAGAATTTCGACAGTGCACCGAATACGGGCGCGAACATCATTAAAATTCCCATGACAACATAGAATGTGACGGTCGCAACCTTACCGTAAATGATGGCTGCCTGCGGTACGATATCCATGGAAAGCAGAATAAAGCTGCCTATTATCATAGCGAGTTCCTTCAGTATAAAAAGCAGGAATACGTATGAGAACATACGCAGAGCCTTGTCCTCGGACTGGCGGAATTCATTGAAATAAACAACCGTTATCGCTATCTGTGTAAGTTTGTCAGCCGCGGGGTCGAGAAGTTTTCCGAGTTTGCTTATCTGGTTGAAATGACGTGCAATCTTACCGTCAAAAGCATCGGAAAGACCCGAAATCAGGATAATGATAACCGCAATGAGATATCTCTTGGTAACAAAGAAATATACGAAAAACGGTACGAGAACAATTCGGATAAGCGAGAGAAGGTTCGGTATGGTCTTTGCATCCTTCCCCATATCCTCAAACTGAGCCCTCAGTGTATCCATACTTGCGAGTTTACTCATTAGATGCCTCCTACTTGCATCTTTCAATTACACCGGTGGTGTAAAGATAAGTTCTGTTGCCTATGCTATAGACTGCGATGGCCGTATTATCGGCATCGTATTTTTTATATGTGCCTCCGTTTGTCTTGAGGACCAGTGCCTGGTTCTCGAGAAGTACGGAGATATGGCCTTTGTAAATACCGAGAGACTTTATCACGGATTCAAACTTCTTCTCACAGGTTTTGGAGAGATTCGGCGAAAAACAGTAAAGTTTCTCGTTGTTCGTACTGCCGTGCTCGGAAAGAGCGAGGACAGTGTTGCCGTCCTCCGAGAACGCGAAGTTTGAGAGTGTGGACGAGCCGTACTCCATATCCTCCTTGTTCTTCAGTCCCTTGATAAAGGAGATTCTGTCATCTCCCACGGCAACGACGTTGTCATTCTTGCCGAAGTGAACGGCGAGCATAGCCGTACCGAAGTACTCAAACTCGGCCTTCGGCTCGGAATAGTCGAAGTCAAATATGACGACCTTCGAGTAGATTTCACCGTCACGGGCGCCCACAACGCACACAGCGGCATACTTGCCGTTGTCGGAGAGGTCGACAGATGTAATCGTATCCTGGGCACAGTTCCAGCCGAACACGGTTTTTTTGTAGTTCGTGCTGTAGACGGTGAGTTTTGACGTACAGTCATTCGAGAAGGTCGCGAGGGCGATATTGCCCTTCGCCCCTATCGCCGCGGTTATGATCTTCTCGTCATCGGGCGTCTCGCCCGTAAACAGTGTGTCAGTTCTGTTCTCGACACGGAAACGGTTGCCGTTTCTGTTGTAAACCACGGCCTTGCTTCCGCGGGTCGCAAAAGCAGGTTGTGAGAAAGTGTGCGAGGAGCGCTTTATCTCGTTCGCCGTGGAGTCCAGCGACATGGTGTCCTGACTCGTCAGGACAAAGAGGTCGCCGCCCATTACAGTCATACCGCGCACCGAGCTGGAATTAATCTTATAGGGATAACCCGCGCCGGGATTCATTCCGGAGAACGAACTGCGAAGACTGTCGTTTATGTCTGTTACGGTGGCGATATTGAGGCGCTCGGCGGCCATCAGGAACAGCACGACAGCAACTATGACGGCCACTGCCACTCTGAGCGCGACAGACATGCCGTGCGTCATCTGAAATTTACGCTTTTTCTTCGCCAAATGCCTCACCTCCGTAGAAGACTTCATTTAAGTAGAGGCCGCATGCCGGAGCTGTTTTTCCGGCCGCCGACCTGTCCCTCTTTTCGATGATTGAGGGAATTGCGTCAGGAGCAATCTTCCCCTCATTGATAAAGAGAAGAGTCCCGACCATAATACGGACCATGTTATAGAGGAAGCCGTCACCCGTGACGGAAAATGTGACAAGATCACCGTCACGCGTCACCGAGGCCTCATATACTGTCCGTGTCAGATCTTCAAGTTCCGACTTTGCACCGCAGAAACTTGAAAAGTCGTGGGTGCCGACAAAGTCCTGTGCGGCTCTGTTGAGCTTATCCGCATCAATGAGCGGTTTGTAATGCAGCGCCCTGCCCTCAAGGAAGGGATCGGGAGCCGCCGAGTTGTTGATTTTGTAAATATACTGCTTTGCGGTACAGGAGTAGCGCGGATGAAAATCAGAATCGACATCCTCACATGAGAACACACTGATATCGTCCGGCAGTTTTGCGTTGAGCGCTCCCTGCAGCCTGAAGCAGTCGATATCCGACTCCGTACGCAGGGTGCAGCAGTACATATTCGCGTGCACACCGGCATCTGTTCTTGAACAGCCGGTGACGTCGAGGCGTTCTCCGAAGATAGCCTCGACAGCGTCCTGCAGACGCTCCTGCACGCTCACCGCGTTCTCCTGCACCTGCCAGCCGTGGTAGGCAGTGCCGAGATATCGGATTTTAAGCAAAATCTGTCTCAAGGTTTACTCCTTTCAGACTACATGTCTGAAAAACATATTGAGGGCAATTACTCCGCCCGTGGCAATCAGTATGAACAGGAATCCGAAGACATCGAGCTTCGAATACTTCATTATCTTCATCCTCGTCCTGCCCTCGGCGCCGTGATAGCAGCGGCATTCCATGGCAAAGGCCAGTTCATAGGCCCTGCGGAATGAAGTGATAAAGAGAGGCACCAGCACGGGGATTAAGGCCTTTGCCCTCTCGACGAGATTGCCGGTCTCGAGATCGGCGCCTCGCGCCTTCTGCGCATTCGTGATTTTCTCAAACTCATCAATGAGCGTGGGTATGAATCGCAGCGCTATCGTCATCATCATGGCGAGCGTATGCACGCCGCTGCGTATGAACTTAAGCGGTGAGAAGAGTCTCTCTATACCGTCGGTTATCTGCGTAGGGCTGGTCGTGTAGGTCAGAAGCGAGCTTGCGACGACAAGGGCGCAGATACGGATAATCATAAAGATTGCCGTGAACACGCCGCCGGTTGTTATGTGGATGAAATGCCAGTCAAGCAGCGGCTCGCCCGTGCGCACATAGAAGATATTGAGTACGGCCGTGAATGTAATGATGATTGCTATCGGCTTTATACTCTTCAGGATAACCTTTGCGGGAACGCCCGAGAGGGCGCACATAATCACAAGCGAGATGAGCATGAAGCCCAGGGACCAGAAGTTCTTGCAAAGGAAGATTATGACGATGTAGACAATCGTCAGGACGAGTTTCATCCTCGGGTCCATTCTGTGTATGACGGAGTCGCCCGGGAAGAACTGGCCTATGGTAATGTCCTTAATCATACGCTGACACCCTCCTTTCGGAGTCTGTCAATTTCGGCAACGGCCTGTTCCACGGTGTATACATCGTCACGGACAGGCAGTCCCCTCCTCTTCAGATCCATGAAGATCTTGGTGATCTGCGGAACATCGAGGCCAACGGAGAGAAGTTCCTCCGCATGTCTGTATGTCTCGGGCACGGTGTCATAGCTCATGACTGTCGCGCGGTTCATGACGAGGACCTTTGTCGCGATTTTGGCGACATCCTCCATTGAGTGCGAGACTATCATTACCGTGCTGCCGGTATTGTCCCTGTAATCGCGTATGAGACGCAGTATGGTATCTCTGCCCTTGGGGTCGAGTCCTGAAGTCGGCTCGTCGAGGATGAGAATCTCCGGCTCCATGGCCATTACGCCGGCTATCGCAACGCGGCGCTTCTCTCCTCCCGAGAGGTCAAAGGGTGACTTTTCAAGCATCTCCTTTGTCACACCCGTAAACTCGGCCGCGCGCAGGACGCGCTCCTTTATCTCCTCATCGGAGAGTTTCATGTTCTTCGGACCGAATGCTATGTCCGCGAATACGGTCTCCTCAAAGAGCTGGTACTCCGGATACTGGAAACAGAGTCCCACCTTGAAACGGGCATCGCGCAGCGTCTTCTTGGACTCCCAGATATCCTGACCGTCCACAAGGACACTGCCCTCAGTGGGTTTCAGAAGGCCGTTGAAGTGCTGAATGAGTGTGGACTTGCCCGAACCCGTATGACCGATTACGGCGACGAGTTCACCCTTCTCCACCTCAAGGTTCACGCTGTCGAGAGCCGTGACTTCAAATGGCGTACCCACAGAGTACTTGTATGTTAAATTGTCGGTTTTGAGAATCGACATCTTCAGTCTCCGTTTTGTTTATTTGAGCGAATCTATAATCGCATCCGTGCACTCTGTCAGAGTGAGGATTTTGCCCGGAAGTCCGAGCGAGAGCGCGAGCTCGGTCGCCTGCGGAACGTCGAGTCCGACGCGGCGGAGCTCGTCGACGTTCTGAAATACGTCGCAGGGAGCACCGTCAAACAGGACCCTGCCCTGCTCCATGACGATGACGCGGTCGGCAAGGGCCGCCTCATCCATATAATGCGTGATAAACACTACTGCCATGCCGAACTCGTCATGGAGCTTCCTTACGGTCTCCAGAACCTCCCTGCGGCCCTTCGGGTCGAGCATGGCGGTTGACTCGTCCAGGACAATGCACTCAGGGCGCATGGCGAGTATTCCCGCTATGGCCACCCTCTGTTTCTGTCCGCCAGAGAGATTGTGCGGTTCCTTGTCGCGGAACTCATACATGCCGACCGCCTTCAGGGCATCATCGACACGTTCACGGATAACCGCGGGCTCAAGTCCGAGGTTTTCGGGGCCGAAGGCCACATCCTCCTCAACCACTGTCGCAACAATCTGGTTGTCGGGATTCTGGAACACCATACCGACATGTCTGCGGATTTCAAGTGTCCTGTCCTCGTCCTTTGTACTGATACCCTTTACGGTAACCTCTCCCTTGTCGGGGATGAGTATTGCGTTTGAAAGTTTGGCGAGGGTGGATTTACCCGAGCCGTTGTGTCCGAGCACGGCGATGAAATCACCGCGCTTCACTTCAAGGGACAGAGCGGAGACAGCCCAGTGCACTTCGCCCTGAGTTTCATCTGTCTCCTCGTCATAGGAGAAATATACATCGTCAAATTTCAGTATACTTTCCAAGTTTTCAGTCCTGTTCCTTCGTCCATATTGCCGATGCGCCGCAAGGCAGGCACATGCCGGTCTCGGTGACCGGAAGGCCTATCTCGTCACATTCGACCTTTCCTCCGTACTTCTTTGAAACGGTCGAGCCGAGTATATAGCTCATGACCGACGGCGAGAGTCCCGCCGTGTAGGAGTTTATGAGAACCATCTTCGGGTCGTCTGAGAGAATCTGCGATGCAAGTTCCACGAACTCGTAGACCTTGTCCTCAAGCTGCCAGACCTCTCCTCCCGGGCCCCTGCCGTATGACGGCGGATCCATGATGATTATATCGTACCTGTTGCCGCGGCGGATTTCGCGCTGAATGAATTTCTCACAGTCATCCACCAGCCAGCGGCAGAATCTCTCCGAGAGACCGGAGAGGGCGGCATTTTCCTTGGCGTGCGCAACCATGCCCTTTGAGGCATCGACGTGCACGACTGCCGCGTCCTCGGCGAGAGCGGCAACAGTCGCGCCGCCCGTGTAAGCGAAGAGGTTGAGCACCTTTATCTGGCCGCCCTCTCCGCAGCCGCTGCCCTGCGAGGTTTTAATAACCTCACGCAGGAAGTCCCAGTTTACGGCCTGCTCGGGAAAGAGTCCCGTGTGTTTGAAGCCCATGGGCTTTATCTTGAAAGTAAGATCGCGATAACCGATGTTCCATTCATCCGGGAAGGACTTCAGAATCTCCCATTCGCCTCCGCCTTTTGCCGAGCGGTGGTAACGGGCATTCGCCTTCTTCCAGAGTTCATTCTTCCTCTGAGTCTTCCAGATAACCTGGGGATCGGGACGGATGAGGATGACATCACCCCACCGCTCGAGACGTTCACCGTCTGAGCAGTCTATGAGTTCATAGTCATTCCAGAAATCCGTACTGCGCATAATCTCTTCTCTCAGTCATCAAAAAGTTTCTGCTGTCCGTTGTCGGCTCTGCCGCCGGACTTGTCCTCGTAATTGAAGCCGAGGTGTCTGTAACCCGCGGGTGTGACCATACGGCCGCGCGGTGTCCTTGAGAGGAAACCTATCTGCATGAGATAGGGCTCGTAGACATCCTCAATCGTTATTGCTTCCTCACCGATTGCGGCGGCGATGGTATCAAGACCTACGGGGCCGCCGTTGTAGTTCTTTATCATGGCGGTGAGAAGCATTCTGTCTATGTTGTCGAGACCGAGCGGGTCAATCTCCATACGCGCGAGCGCAAGTTCCGCGGTCTCTTTCGTTATTGTGCCGTTGCCTACGACTTCGGCGAAGTCGCGTGCGCGCTTTAAAAGCCTGTTGGCAATACGCGGCGTGCCGCGTGAGCGCGAGGCAAGTTCAGTCGCGCCGTCCTCGTCAATTCCTATCTCGAGGACGCCGGCCGAGCGCCTGACAATGCCGGCAAGTTCTTCAGGCGTGTAGAGCTCAAGTCTCAGGATTACGCCGAAGCGGTCGCGCAGAGGCGCCGTAATCTGTCCGGCGCGGGTAGTGGCACCGACGAGTGTGAACTTCGGCAGGTCCAGTCTGATTGACTGTGCCGACGGTCCCTTGCCGATTATGAGGTCGACGGCGCCGTCCTCCATTGCCGGATAAAGGATCTCCTCAACCTGGCGTGAGAGACGGTGTATTTCGTCGATGAACAATACATCGCCGTCGTTTAAGTTTGTAAGAAGGGCCACGAGGTCGCCCTGTTTCTCTATGGCGGGTCCGGAGGTTACGCGGATGTCAACACCCATCTCCGCGGCAATAATGCCTGCGAGAGTGGTCTTGCCGAGTCCCGGAGGGCCGTAGAGCAGGACATGGTCCATGGGCTCACCGCGGCGCTTCGCGGCGTCGATGTAAACCTTGAGGTTTTCCTTGACCTTCTCCTGGCCTATGTACTCGTTCAGCGTCCTGGGACGGAGGGAGTACTCCACAGAGGCGTCATCTTCACTCTTGTAATGAGGGTCGACGTATCTGCTTTCAAAATCCATATCCTCGGAATTAAAAGTGCTTGTGTTCACGTTCTCCCCTCCTTATCTTCCCAGTTGTTTAAGCGCCTGCTTTATGAGTTCAGACGCAGGTAAAGACGGGTCGCAGTTGCCTACGGCAATAGCGGCTTCGGACTGGCTGTATCCGAGTCCCACCAGGGCGGCAATCGCCTTCGGGGCCTCTCCCTTGCCGGTCGAGACCGATGCGGCGTGGGCAAATGTCACGCCTCCGGCAGAGCCGCCGAGCTTTCCGACCTTGTCGTGAAGTTCAAGGCAGATTCTCTGAGCAACCTTAGGTCCTACGCCCTGCGCCACGGTGATCGCCTTTGCGTCACCTGAGGCTATGGCGAGATAAAGCTGCGAAGGAGTAAGTTCGGAGAGTATGGCAAGTCCCGCCTTCGGGCCCACGCCTGAAACGGAAATGAGCATCTTGAAGGCATCCAGTTCCTCCTTATCGAAGAAACCGTAGAGGTCCATAACGTCCTCGCCCACCTTGAGGTATGTGTAGAGTGTGACCTTCGAACCTATCGGTCCGAGTTCTTTTAGCGTGTTGAGAGTCACATAGCACAGGTAAGCCACACCGTTGCAGTCAACCGCCGCGGTGTTGTTGTCAGTGTATGCGAGTTCTCCCGTCAAACTGAAAAACAAAGGAATTCTCCTCTCAAAGTGTATTACCCCATTATTCCCTGAAAAGTAACTATAATACGCGCATTATAATATACTTTAACGATTAATTTTACCACGCCGTTAAAGAAATATCAATCGGTTTACATAATAAAAGCGGACCGGCAGCCGCCGGCCCGCAGTTTATATTCCCTTCCGTTCGGTAAGTTTTCTCTTGCTCGGCGCCGCCGAGAGGCCCGAACCTCCCACATGGCCATGGCAGATTGCCATGGCGAGCGCGTCGGCGGTGTCATCGGGTTTCGGCACCTTGGAAAGGCCGAGTATATTCTTAGTCATCTGCATGACCTGTTTCTTGTCGGCCTTGCCGTAACCCGTCACCGCCTGCTTCACCTGGAGAGGCGTGTATTCATAGACCGGAAGCGAGTTGTTCTCCGCACAGAGCAGGAGCACGCCACGCGCCTGTGCTACGTCGATTGCGGTCTTAACATTGGTCTGGAAAAAGAGTTTTTCCATGGCGAGCGCCTCGGGATGAGTGCGCTTGATAATATAGTCCATATCCTCGTAAATCTCCTGAAGGCGTCTGCCGAAAGGAGTGTCCTTATCAGTGGTTATCGCACCGAAATCGACTATCGAGAATTTGCCCTTTTCATAGTCAAGAATACCCCAGCCGACAATGGCGTATCCGGGGTCAACACCGAGAACTCTCAAAACTTCCCTCCTGTTTTTTTCAAACAAATATGTAAAAAATGTTGATTTTCGTACAAGTCACGTGGTATTGTTGGTATATCATACATTCAAGGGTGAGATTATGGACAGACGCGTAAAAAAGACACAGGCGGCCATCCGCAAGGCTTTCACTGAACTTATCCGTGAAAAGGGCGATGTAAACGCCATAACAATCAAGGAAATCGTTGACAGGGCAGATATCTCCAGGAGCACCTTCTACACCCACTACTCCGACATTTTCGAGCTCACTGAAGACATCAGCAATATGTTTGCGGATGATATTGCAAGCATCGTAATCGAGACACATAAAAGCATGTCCGGAGCCGACTCGTACCGCAAGGTCTATGAGGGCGTCCTGACATATCTCTACGACCAGGGTCCCCTCGCCAAGACCATCCTCGTTGATATGAGGAACACCCATATCATCAACAGGATTTCAGACTCAATACGCGACAGCATAGGCGTCTACTACAAGACCCGCTACAAGATACGCGACGAGGACCTCACACGCGGCACTGCCACTTTCTGGACAAACGGCGTGCTCGGAATTATGCGTGACTGGGCGAATTACGACTTCAACTACTCTGTCAGCGAGATGTCGGAAATAATCGCGAAGTCAATCGAGACCTGCGCGGCATTCTTCTCCGAGAAATGATACATCTCATTTTACCACAAGATGCAGATTAAATAAATAAAAAGCGACCTTGAAACCAAGGTCGCTCTTTTTATTTGCATCAGAAGAGGAAATTTGCGAGCAGGCGTACATCTTTGACCGCCTGAATTCTGTCATCGCGTTCAAGATTCGGAATCGGAGCCTCAACCCAGTCGCAGTCGAGGTTCTGAGCTGCGAGTTCGGGAATTGTGTAGAGTCCGTCATGATAAGCATCAAAGTGCGGCTCTGTAGGATCACCGATAGCGGCCTTGGCCACCTTGATGACATACTTACGCAGAGCGCCTACGCCTATTATCGGGAGATACTTGAGGTCAGCCTGGCCGGGAAGTGTCGGCATCATTGATGCAGCGACACGTACTGCAAGGTTGTTTACCTCGCCGCAGCCGCGGATCCAGAAGAATCCGCCGAGTGAAGCGACCTCTTTTGCGGGTGATGAACACTCACCGCAGACGAGTTTCACACCGGGCAGAGCCTTGAGATCTTCAAGAGAATATGCCTTGCCGTCCTCGCCAATCCAGTAGGGCTTGCCTTCATATTCGGCGCCGGGGCCTACTATGACGGAGAGAGCCCTGTTCTTGTTGAGTGCGTAGGTATAGGAAGCATACATAACCTCGAAGGTTGTGCCGAGCGAGGCGATGCATCCGCCTGCACAGGTAGCCTCCATAGCCTCAACAAAGGCATGGTCATTGCCCGTGAGCTTTTCAAGCTTCGGCGCGCGGCTGTTTGTATGGCCGACGTAAAGCTTGACATTGGGCCAGTTCTTATGGAATCTCTCGCTGAGAAGCGTAGGCTCTGCGGGACGGAAATTGACGACCTTTTTCTTGCCGACTACCTTTACGTCGGGATCGCCGAATCCGCGCTTGCCGGCCTCTATGAGAAGCTTGTTCTTTGTCGGATCAAAGCCCATCATCTCAGTAACTACGCGGTCTACCTCAACAGAGTTTGTACCTGTTACTATGGTGCTCATGAGTACCGGATCGTTCGGTCCCGGAGTATTTCCTTCGCCGCCGATGATTCCGTCAACAACAGTGAGGTCGGGCTTGAAGAGATAAAGCAGGTCTGAGAGTTTCTTGTCTATCTGCCAGGTGTGGTTTCTGTATCTCATATTGCATGAGAAAGTACCCATGGCGTTCTTGAATCCGAGTGTAACACCCGTGTAGATGTTGCACTTCATCTTCGGATGTGAGACGTAGAGACGCTCGCCCTTGATTACTTCAGAGATAATGCGGGGTACATATACCTCCTGGCCGCACTCCGCCTTCGGGCAGAAGTAACGGTCAATTGACTCCTCCTCGAAGAAGATGAGCTTGGCGCCGTACTTCTTCGCAATCCTGTCATAGCCCGCCATCTTGGCATAGGACCATGTTACAAGACCTGAGCCCTCACCTATGATGATATCGTCGCAGAGCTCGGAAAGAACTTCCATAGTAGCGTCGAAAACGCGGGGATCAGTTGTCTGAGGAATGTCGTAGTCATAGCGATAACCGGACCTCGGAGTAACGAAAACGAGGTTGGGCTTAATAAGGACCTTGCGGCCTTTGAACTTCTCTTTCCAGCCGGTTTCCTTGTCAAGATCCGCAAGTGACTTTCTGACGGTCTGCCTGATAGCTATAACGTCCTGTCTCTTGTCATATGAAGGTCTGCCGTAATCATAGGGCAGCTGGACATAGTTATGAAGATAGTTAAGTTTCGGTGCGGGAGTGATAACTACCGCATTCTTATCATACTGTACGGGCATTCTGTTATCCTCCTGTCATCAATGATTGAACTTGGCGAGGATATCCTCGGTAAGTTCGAAGTCCTTTTCAGCAAGTGTCTCCCTGTCTATCTGCTGCTTGAGAGGAAGCCACCATGTGAAACCGAATGTCATGCACATGACAAGTGAATAGAAGAATTTTTTGCCGTACTCCGCACCTGTCTTCTTACCGATAAGTGCATACTCCGTGCCGTGCATAATGGATAAAATTGCAAGACCTATAGGGTTTTTCTTAACAATTGTCAGAATCATGCTGCCGATCCAGAGGATTCCGCAGCCGAGATATTCCAAAGCCTGAAACATATTCGTCCTCCGTATCAGTCAAATGTTACCTGGTTAGTCTTAGTCTTGAGCGGAATCCACCAGAAGAAACCGAACATCATGCACATTGCTATGCTGTAGAGAAGCTTCTCTCCGCCTCTGTGTCCTGCCTTGATACCGATGGTGAACACTTCGCAGACATGCATAAGAACGATGCTTACGGTAATCCAGGGAAATCCGATGATTGTCAGTATTGCGCCCATGACCCAGAGCATAATGACGAGAGCGTATCCGAGATACTCAAACTTCGTCAGGGTGGTAAAGATAAACTTTTTCATTTGTAATCACCTCAAAAAAATATATCAGAATAAGAATTTTGCAAGGAACTTGACATTCTTGATTGCTTCAATTCTTTGTTCCATATTAAGCTTCGGCACGGGTGCCTCAACCCAGTCACAGTCGAGATTCTTCTCGGCGAGTTCCGGAATCGTGAAGAGTCCGTCATTGTACGCGTCGAAGTTCGGCTCGGTGGGTGTTCCCTTTGCTGCCATAAACAGTTTTATGAAGTATTTGCGGAAGAAACCGAAAAGTATTATATGAAGGTTATTCAGGTCAAACTGACCGGGAAGAGTCGGCATCATTGCGAGTATAAGACGGAACGCAAGGTTGTTTACCTCGCCGCATCCGCGTATCCAGAGACCCGGACTCGCCGCATCCTTGGCCGGCGCTGAGCACTCGCCGCAGACATAGGTCATTCCCGGAAGGGCCTTGAGATCTTCAAGCGAGTATGCCTTGCCGTTTCGGTCAAGCCAGTACTTCTTGCCTTCGAACTCAGCGCCGTTACCGACGATAACATTGAGTTTACGCTTCTTGGTAAGCGGATATGTCTTCGATCCGAAGAATACCTCAAACGTGGTTCCGAGCGAAGCTACGCATCCGCCGCCGCAGGTCTTTTCCATCTCTATGGCAAACTCATGGTCATTGTTGAGCTTTTCAAGTTTCGGAGCCCTCTCATTCGTGTGACCGACAAAGTAGCGGATACCCGGCCAGTTGCGCTCAAATCTCGGTGTGAGAAGAGACTGCTCTGCGGGAATGAACGGAGTTATCTCCTTCTTTCCGACAATCTTTACGTCGGGATCGCCGAAGCCGCGCTTGCCGGCCTCTATGAGGAGTTTGTTCTTTGTCGGATCAAAGCCCATCATCTCAGTGACGACACGGTCAACTTCAACTGAATTTGTTCCGGTGACAATCTTGTCGACGAGTACCGGGAAGTTCGGGCCCGGAGTATTTCCGCCGCCGCCGATGATACCGTCAACGACGGTGAGGTCGGGCTTGAAGAGATAAAGAAGGTCTGAGAGCTTCTTGTCTATCTGCCAGGTGTGGTTCCTGTATCTCATATTGCATGAGAAAGTACCCATGGCATTCTTGAAACCGAGTGTGACGCCCGTGTAGATGTTTGTCTTCATTTTGGGAACGGAGACATAGAGGCGCTCGCCCTTGATTACCTCAGAGATAATCTTGGGGACATAGACCTCCTGACCTACCTCGGCCTTGGGGCAGAAGTAACGGTCAGTTGGCATCTCCTCAAAGCAGACAAACTTACAGCCGTAATTCTTTGCTATTCTGTCATAGCCGGCCATGTGGGCATAGGACCAGGTTACCATACCGGAACCTTCGCCGATGATTATATCGGAAACTATGCCGTCAAGGACCTCCATGACCGCGTCGAACACGCGCGGGTCAGTGGTCTGAGGAATACCGTAGTCATAGCGATAAGCGCCCGGAGGCGTTACGAAAACAAGGTTGGGCTTGATAAGGATTTTCTTACCCTTAAACTGTGATTTCCAGCCCGTCTCCTTGTCAAGGTCATCGAGTGACTTTCTTACCGCCTGCTTGATGGCTATGACATCCTGTCTTTTCTCATAGGAAGGTCTGCCGTAGTCGTAAGGCAGGCTTACATTGTTATGGAAATAGTTGAGTGCAGGTGCCTTGGTAATGACAACCGCGTTCTTTTCATATGTTGCCGGCATCAGTTCTGCACCCCCGTATCAGGCATTGTAAAGTCGTGGTCCGTACGTACGAAATCGGCATCGGTAAATGTCTCTGCTTCCATCTGTTTTTTCAGAGGCAGCCACCATGTAAAGCCGAACGTCATGCACATTACGATTGAGTAGACACGTTTTTTACCGTACTCAATACCCGTCTTCAGACCTACGGTGAAGAGCTCTGCAGCATGCATGACTGCAAGAACAATTATGCCAATGGGATTTTTCTTTACGATTGTAAGTACAGCACTTGCAATCCAGAGAATTCCGCAACCGACATACTGCAAGAATTGAATCATGTACAATTCCCCCTTAAATTCAATCAAAAAAAATTATATCATTGTCCTAATTAAATGACAATTATTGTTAAAACAAAGACAAAAGCGGCCGGCGCCTTCGCGTCGGCCGCTTTATTTCTGCTTAAAGCCCTATCACGGACAGAGGGTCCGGGAAGAGCATTATGAGGAACTGCGAGACAAGGACAACCACGATAAGAGCTATCGGATAAGCCGCGGCATAGGCGTTGGCTACATTGTCCGTTTTTGCCGTGTTTATGAGAGTTCCGAGTGCGGGTGTGGAGGTCATGCCTCCCGTAATTCCGCCGAGATTGTTGAAGAGCGGAAGCTTCATTACCTTGTGGGCGATTAGGAATCCGACAATCATGGGAACTGTCGTCATGAGCGCGCCGTAGAGGAAGTATACCGGCTGGAAGTACCTGACGAAGTTCGCGCCGCCGGGAAGGCCGGCGCCGATGAGGAAGGCCATAAGACCGAACTCACGGAAGACCTCGAGTACCTTCGGTTCGGGGCGCATGTTAAGCGGTCCGAAATGACCGAAGTGCGCAACGACGAGCGAAGCGAGGAGACATCCGCCGGTGGTGCCGAGCGAGAATGTCGATGAACCCATGGGAATCTTTATGCCGCCTACGAGCATGCCGATGAAAACGGCAATTGCAAATGCGGCGAAGCCGAAGTTGTCGGCATTGAAGAGTTTGAGTTTGCCGAGTTTGTCTTTACCGACATCGATATTGGAAATCTTGTTCCTCTCCTCTTCAATGTCCGCCTTCAGGATTTTCGGGACAATCTGAACGAAGAGAACTACACCGACGACACCGAAAATATATGCAATGCCGTGTCCGACTGTCGCCTGATTTTCAAAGGCCGCAACAGCCTGTGAGGAGATATCGGCGGCATTTGTGCCCGGATGCGAGCCTACATAGTCGCTTATTATCGCGGAATTCTCGCCGTAGATTGAACTTACCGTGTCCTTTGCGGCAGAGAATGCCGGTGTAGATGTAAGAGTACCGGACAGGATACCCACGGCCATGACCGTATCGCATCCGAAGACCTTGATACAGGCAAGTGTCGTGAGACCGCCGAGCATGATTATTATGACCGACAAAAGCGCGTAGGACTTGAAGTTCTTGCGGAGACTCGAGAAGAAGTTCGGGCCGGCTATGAAGCCTACTGACGTTACAAAGAGTATGAGTCCGAGGTTCTCAATTATCTTGAGGTAAGAGGATGAGAACGGGGACTGCGTCAGCTTTCCGACAATTGAATTTGTGTCGGGATCGTAACCGAAGAAGAGCGCGCCGATTATAAGTGCCATTATGAAGACACCGGCTGTACCGAGCGATACGCCCTTAACCGTTATTCTGCCCAGCAGGTATCCGAGAGCCATTGTCACGAAGACAATGAACATAAGATACGCAATGCCGGTAATTGATAAAATTCCTAAACTCAACTTAAGTTACCTCCCGATTGCTCTGTATGTTTCTTTTTTGCGGCCGCGGCGCGGACCTTGTCCTCCGCCATTGCGACAGCCGCGGCATTGGCGTAGGCGGTGAGGTCGAAGTCCTCTCCCTCACGCTCCTGAAGATATTCCAGGAATTCCTGACGCGTCACGCGGTCGTAGCCTCCCTCCTGCTGATCGGAGAGAGGATCGATTGCCGAACCGTAAGTCAGGTCAATCATCTTCCTCACGCGGTTGCGGCAGAAAGCGCCCTGACAATAGCCCATTCCGGCCCTTGTACGGCGTTTTACGCCATCGACTGTAGTCACCTTAATGCCGCGTTCAAGTGAATCTTTCACCGTGCCGGCCATGACCTGTTCGCAGCGGCAGATGACCTTGTCCGGATTGTCATAGGGCAGGTCAAGATGCCTGTGGATATAGTCCGCGGGAAGGAGTTCCTCCTTGCGTTCTATAATCGCTTCGCGGTAAGGGTCATAGGTCTCATCGGGCACAAGTGCAAGTCCCTCCTCTTCGAGGATCTCAGTGACGAGATCCGCTATTCCTGGAGCGGAAGTGAGACCGGGCGACTGAATGCCGGCAACATTTATGAAGCCTTTTGTCGCAGTGGGTCCGATGACGAAATCGTCAGTGGACGACACGGACCTGAGACCGCAGAAACTGCGTATGAATTTTGTGGGATCGACATTGGCGTAAGACGAGAGTCCCTGTTTGTAGATGTCATAGAGGCGCTCGACATTCGTGCCTTTGGTGACATCCTCGGTGTTCTCGTTTATCGCGTCGGGTCCCATTAAAAGATTGTCGTGATAAGTGCTTGTGACAAGTATTCCCTTGCCCATTTTTGTAGGCATGGAAAAGACAACGGTATTGAGCACCTCACCCGTTCCCCGTCCGAAAAGAATATACTCGCCGGAGCGCGGATAGATGGTGAATGTGGGCTCGTTTACCATCTGGTCTATCTTGTCGGAATAAAGACCGGCGGCATTTACGATGTATCTCGTCGTAAAATCAAGTCCGCTCGTCTTTACACGAAAGCCCTCATCGAGTTTCTCAATTCCGAGCACTTCGGAATTAAGGAAGAGCTCCGCCCCGTTCTTCACTGCATTTTCCGCAAGAGCTATAGCCATCTCGTAGGGCGAGCATACTCCTGCGCCCTTGCAGTAAAGGGCATATTTGACCTCGGGGTTGATGTTGGGCTCTATACTGAGTATCTGATCGTGATTTAAAATCTCGAGATCCGGAAGGCCGTTCTTTTCACCATTGGCCTTTATGGCCTCGAGAGCCGGAAGGTCCTCCTCGTTCATCGTGATGACGAGCGAGCCCGTCTCACGGAATCCGAAGTGGAGTTCCTCCTCATACTGCGCGTACTGCCTGCGTCCCTGGTAACAGACGCGGCCCTTGAGCTTTTCGTTTGCCTCGGCATAGCCTCCGTGAACGATTGCTGAGTTCGCCTTGGAAGCGCCCATTGATACATCGTTTTCCTTTTCAACGATGGCAATTTTAAGCTGATAGCGGGAAAGTCTGCGCGCAATTGCAGTGCCGATGACACCGGCACCGATTACCAACACATCGTACATATGGTACCTCCCGCCGCCTACTGCTTATCAGCTCTGTCGCTCGAGAAACTCGTACGCAGATAGTTTCTGAAGTCCGCTTTGTAATGCGGGAAGAGTTTCGGTGATACGACACCCGTGTCAACCCAGGCATCGGCGAGTTCCTTTTCAAACTCGGCGACGTGGTCGATGTTCAGTTTTCCGACATGGTCGATCTCCTTTGCGCGGGCAGCGGCCTGACGGCCTGCCTCGCGGCCGAAGACGATGATGTCGAGAAGTGAGTTGCCCATCAGTCGGTTGCGGCCGTGGATACCGCCCACAACCTCGCCTGCAGCGTAGAGGTTCGTCGTGTTCGCGACCTCGCACTTCTCATTTATCTCGATTCCGCCGTTCTGGTAATGGAGGGTCGGATAGATGAGGATGGGTTCCTTGCGCATGTCTATGCCGTATTTGTTGAACATCTTGAACATGCCGGGAATCTTGGAGACTATTGTGCCTTCACCGTGAATCTTTTCTATCATCGGAGTATCGAGCCATACGGCCTGTCCTCCGCCCTGTATGTCAAGACCGAGACCGCGGCTGCATTCACGGATTACGGATGCCGCGGCGACGTCACGGGTCTCAAGGGGATGCATGAATACCTCGCCCTCGGCATTTACGAGTTTCGCGCCGAGGCCGCGTACCTTCTCAGTGACGAGCGCTCCGAGAATCTGCTCGGGATAGGCCGCACCGGTCGGATGGTACTGCATGGTGTCCGCGAAGAGAAGCGGTGCGCCGACGCGGTAAGCGAGTACCAGTCCGTCAGCGGTCGCGCCGTGGTGGTTTGAAGTCGGGAAGCCCTGAATATGAAGACGGCCCGAACCGCCGGTGGTGATGATGGTTGTCTTTGCGCGGACCACCTTGAGTTCCTTTGTATTTGTATTCACGAGGATTGCGCCGCCGATGTTTCCTCCCTCGTCACGGACGAGTTCGATAACTGCGGCGTAATTGAGACAGGGTATGCGACGGCATCTTGTCTCATCCCTCAGGGTACGCATTATTTCGGCGCCGGTGTAGTCCTTCGCTGCGTGCATGCGCTTGCGCGAGGTTCCGCCGCCGTGGATGGCAATCATTGTGCCGTCCTCTTCCTTGTCGAATTCGACGCCGAGGTCCGAGAGCCACTTGAAGCATTCGGGAGCCTCGGTGACGAGCTTGTAGACAAGCTCTTTCTTGCCGAGATAATGGCCTCCGCCGTAGGCATCAAGGAAGTGCTGAGCCGGCGAGTCGCCGGGCTTCGTCGCACCCTGGATGCCGCCCTCGGCCATCATCGTGTTGGCGTCGCCGAGGCGAAGCTTCGTGGCCATGAGGACGTCGGCCCCGGCTTCATCCGCCTCAATTGCGGCAGCGCAGCCGGCGCCTCCGGCGCCTATAATCAGCACATCGACATCGTAGTCGACATTGTTCAAATCGAGGTCGGACGCGTGAACACGCGCACGGCCCATGAGAGTCTCTGCGAGCTCGGAGTTTACAAACTCCCCTTTGTTTGCGCCCGCACGAAGCTCGGTATACTGGTCCTTGCGGTAGTCCGGATGATAGCCCTGAAGGAGTGTCTCTTTCTCGTCAGCCGTCATTCTTTCAGGCTGAAAAGCGATGTTTTCTTCACGCTTCTCCGCTACTTTTTCAAGGGATAACTGTAAGTATTCGGGATACATGTGAACGCTCCTTATTTCTCTATCTCACGGTTGTTGTAAAGCTCGCGCAGCTCTGCTTCGGACTTCTCTATGAGGGCGTGGACCTCTTCACAGAGATTTCCGTGCTTAACCTCTTCAACCCGGTTTTCAAGGTGCTCGGACTTGGGAGAGATGTACCTTCCGTTGATACGTCTCGCAAGCATGGCAACCTCGGGGTGTGAAATACCGGCCGGGCAGCGCGAAGCGCAGCAGTTGCACATAATGCAGTTGAAGGATTTCTCGGCACAGGCCTTGAAGTCCCCGCGCTGCGCGTCATGGATATAGCCCATGACATCTATGCCCTGCGTGCATGTGGCCGTACATGTGTTACAGCTGACGCAGGAATAGATTTCGGGATAAAGGTGCATGATCATATTTGCCGACGGCTCTATCTCGTCGAGCTTATAGCTCTGCTTTTCAAGCGGGAAATATGAGATGGTCGAGATATACATCATATCCTGTACACGGGTTTCGCAGCCGAGACAGTAATGGAGCTGCCTCTCGCCCTTTATGCGGTATACCATTGCACAGGCGCCGCAGAATCCGTGACGGCAGCCTATGCCCCTTGTCGGGGCATAGCCGCAGTACTCGAGTGCCTTGAGCATTGTCATGTTGTCGGGCACACGGTAGCGTTTGCCGTAAAGGTTTATTGTTATGGTTTTCGGTTCGTTGTTTTCTGACATTTATTTCTCCTTGGCTTACCTGCTCAGATCATCTCTTCCGGATGGAAGACCTCATCGAATTTCTCCGGTGTAAGGAATCCGAGACGTACACAGGCCTCTTTCAGGGAGATATTCTCTTCAAAGGCCAGGTGTGAAGTCTTGGCGGCATTCTCATAGCCGATGTAGGGATTGAGAGCAGTGACAAGCATGAGTGAATTATGAAGATTGTCATGCATCTTTTCCTTGTTTGCGGTGATACCGTATACGCACTTTGTGCGGAAGGATACGATTGACTCGGCAAGGAGTCTCGCGGACTGAAGGAAGTTATATGCCATGACAGGCATGAATACATTGAGTTCGAAGTTGCCCTGGGATGCGCCCATGCTAACTGCAACGTCGTTGCCGATAACCTGAACAGCCACCATGGTAACCTGCTCACACTGTGTGGGATTGACCTTGCCGGGCATGATGGATGAACCCGGTTCGTTTGCAGGTATGACTATCTCTCCGAGGCCTACACGGGGGCCTGAAGCGAGCCAGCGGATGTCATTTGCGATCTTCATCATATCGCAGGCCATGGCCTTTACGGCACCGTGGGCAACAACAATCTCATCCTTGGAAGTGAGAGCGTGGAATTTATTCTCGGCAGTCACGAATTTCTTGCCGGTGAGTTCGGAAACCTTGTCGGCAACCTTTGTGTCAAAGCCCTTGGGAGCATTAAGTCCGGTTCCTACGGCAGTGCCGCCGAGAGCGAGAGCCTTGAGCGGTTCAACGGTGAGTTTCAGGAGCTCAACATCCTTCTCGAGGGATGAGCGCCAGCCGGAAATCTCCTGAGAAAAGCTTATGGGCACGGCGTCCTGAAGATGTGTACGGCCGGATTTTACAATGCCCTCATTCTCCTTCTCGAGGCGCTTGAACTCGTCGATGAGGTCGAGCGCTGCGGGAATGAGCTTGTCCTCAACTGCCAGGACAGCGGCAATATGCATTGCCGTCGGGAATGTGTCGTTTGAGGACTGGGACATGTTTACGTCGTCATTAGGGTGGCAGAGTTTCTCGCCGGCGATGGCGTTTGCCCTGTTCGCAATAACTTCGTTTGTATTCATGTTTGACTGTGTTCCCGAGCCTGTCTGCCAGACAACGAGCGGGAAATTGTCGTTGAGTTTTCCTGCGATGACCTCATCACAGGCCTCTGTGATAACCTCAAGTTTTCTGTCGGTCATCTTGGCTGAGTTGAGCTCGTTGTTCGCCATCGCCGCAGCCTTCTTGAGGATACCGAAAGCATGGATTATCTCGCCGGGCATTGTCTCAATGCCGACGCCTATTTCGAAATTTTCATGGGAGCGCTGTGTCTGGGCCGCCCAATATTTGTCTGCAGGCACTTTCATCTCACCGAGTGAGTCGTGCTCGATTCTGTATTCCTGATCTGCCATTTTTGTTTCCTTTCTTATTCGGCGGCTTTTTCAGCAAGCCAGTCAGTTGTATATTTCATGCAGTCCTTTGAGTGCTTTGTAAATGTGAGGAACATGAAATCATGGAATGTTGCAAGCGGGAATCCGCGGCCGACATAGAGGTCGCCCTTCGCGCCCACCTGATCGAGTCTCTTCTTCATCATGTCAGACTGAAGAAGCGTCATGATATCAAACTGTCCCTTGCATACGAGCACGTTGCCGGCCTTCTCGTTTATGTAAGGAATGGGATTGAGCTCAGCGTAGAGCGGGCACTCCTTGATATTCTTGTAGCCGGTGAAGCGCTGCATCATTACGCGGCCGATTGGAATATGCTCGTAGATTGAGACCTTGTAGATACCGCAGTTGAGTATATAACCCTTCGGAACAAAGGAGGGCTTCTCAACTCCGAGAGCCTCAGCGTATTTGTCGTCACAGAAGCATGCAGCGACAACGCCTGCCATATGGGAACCGGCAGAGTCACCTGAGACGAAAACTTTGGAGAGGTCGAGATTGTATTTCTCTGCGTTCTCCTCAAGCCATTTCATGGCCTTGAAGTGAGTCTGAATCGGATAGGGCCAGAGCCAGTCCGCGCTGTGCGTCTCTTTCGGGTCAACGCTGTTGAAGAGCGGATTGGCAATCTTCTCGGGCATACCGTAGTTTATGTTCATTACGAAAAAGCCCGAATCGGCAACCTGAAGACAGTAGCTCGTGCTGTTCGACTTATCGCCGATAATCCAGCCGCCGCCATGTATGTTGAGAAGTACGGGGTACTTTCCCTCAGTCGTGGCCGGATAGTGAAGGTCAGCCTTGCATACCACGGGGTTTTCATCACAGAAAGTGATATCGTACTCGTCCTTTACGCCGGGGAACTTTCCGCGCAGGTCGATGAACGGTTTTTTTGCCCAGTTGTCAACGTTGAAGATGAGACCCAGGACTGTGGATTCGATTGACATTGAGATTCCTCCTTTTTGTTCGTGAAAAAAATAACAAACAAGAAAATTTTACATTATAAAGTATTGAAATGTCAAAGGGTAAAAACATGTTTGTACAAGGTCTGCGTTATGCACAAAGGCAACTTGAAAAATGTGTGCAAAATGCCTTAAAAATATATGTTATAATTTAATTTGTGATTATTTTATCCGGAAGGAGTAATGATATGGTTTACGATGTAGCCATCATCGGCGCCGGTGTTGTAGGCACACTCATCGCCAGGGCCTTTTCAAAGTACGACATCAGTGTCGCCCTGATTGAAAAGACCTCTGACGTTGCAATGGGCACAACAAAGGCCAACAGCGGTATCGTTCACGCGGGTTTCGACGCGCAGTCCGGTACCATGAAAGCAAAGCTCAATGTCAGGGGCTGCGCTTTAATGGAGGACCTCTGCAAGGTCCTTTATGTCCCCTACGAAAAGAACGGATCACTCGTAGTGGCATTCAATGACAAAGAACTCGAGCATCTGAGAGTTCTCTACGATCGCGGAATCACAAACGGTGTTCCGGACATGGAGATTATCGACGCGGCGAAGCTGCGCGAGCTCGAGCCCAATATTTCTGAGGAAGCAAAGGGCGCCCTTTGGGCAAAGAGCGCGGGTATCGTAAGTCCCTACGAGCTCGCAATAGCCGCAGCCGAATGCGCCTGCGGCAACGGCGTTGAATTTTACCGCAACTTCATAGTTGACACGATAACTTACGCAGATGACACCTTCACGCTCAAGTGCAAATGCGGCAAGAAGGAAGTTGCAGCCAAACTCGTAATCAATGCCGCCGGTCTCGGCGCAGCCGAAATCGCAAAGAAATTCAACGGCGAGGAATATGAAGTAATCGGTCGTCTCGGTGAGTACGGACTTCTCGACCGCTCTTGCGCCGACACCTGCTCACACACCATATTCCAGTGCCCGAACGAGATGGGTAAGGGCGTACTCGTAACACCCTCCTGTCACCACAATATTCTCGTAGGTCCCTCTTCCGTCAACGTCGACGATGTCGATGACATGTCAGTCCGTGTAGGCGCTCTCCGCCAGATTTTCGCTACGGCCCAGAAATCCGTACCGCAGGTCTCAACACGCGACATGATCACATCTTTCGCGGGCATACGCGCCCACCATGTCGACGATGACTTTATCATCACTCCCGCAAAGGACAACAATAAATTCATCAACCTCATAGGCATTGAGTCACCGGGACTCGCCTCATCCCCCGCCATCGCGGAGTATGTCGAGGAGATGGTTATAAACACGATCGGAAAGCCGGCTGAGAAATCCGACTGGAACCCGGGCCGCAAGGCTCCCGTCATCTTCCGTGAACTCCCGCCTGAGAAGCAGGAAGCTCTCATCGCCGAGAATCCCGCTTATGCACGCGTCATCTGCCGCTGCGAAACAATCACCGAGGGCGAGATCAGAGACGCCATAAAGGCTCCCGCAGGCGCGATTGACATCGACGGCGTAAAACGCCGCACGCGTGCCGGCATGGGTCGCTGCCAGGGCGGCTTCTGCGGATCAAAGGTACTTGAAATCCTTGCCGAAGAGCTCGACGTCCCGAAGGAGGATATCAGCAAATTCGGCGGAGAATCCAAAATAATCTACGAAAGGACGAAATAAAAATGAGTAAAGTTTTGAATTTTGACCTTGTCGTAGTAGGCGGCGGTCCTGCCGGTATGGCAGCCGCTCTCTCCGCCAAGGACAACGGTATTCCCGAAGAGAACATCATAATCCTCGAGCGCGCGGAGCGCCTCGGCGGTATTCTCGAGCAGTGCATTCACACCGGTTTCGGCCTCACCTATTTCGGCGAGGAGCTCTCCGGTCCCGAATATGCTCAGCGTTTCATAGACCTCGTCGAGAAGACGAAGATCACCGTAAAGACAGACACCATGGTACTGACCCTCACAAAGGACAACCAGGTAATCTGTTCCAACCGCGATGACGGTATCTACACCATCAACGCAAAGGCAATCATACTTGCCATGGGCTGCCGCGAGCGTCCGCGCGGAGCACTCGACATCGCCGGTTCACGTCCGGCGGGCGTCATGAGTGCCGGTGCCGCCCAGAAATACGTAAACATAGACGGCTATATGCCCGGTCATAAAGTAGTCATCCTCGGTTCAGGCGACATCGGCCTTATCATGGCCCGCCGCATGACCCTCGAGGGCGCGAAGGTCGAGTGCGTATGTGAAGTAATGCCTTACTCAGGCGGACTTCAGAGAAACATCGTACAGTGTCTTGAAGACTTCGACATTCCCCTCTACCTCTCCTGCACCGTAATTCAGGTTCACGGCAAAGACCGTGTAACAGGCGTTACGATTGCAAACGTAGATGACAAGATGCTTCCGATTCCCGGCACGGAGCGCTACATCGAGTGCGACACACTCATGCTCTCCGTCGGACTTATTCCCGAGAACGAACTCTCACAACAGATCGGCCTTGAGATGGACCCCGTAACCCGCGGCCCCAAGGTAAACGAGATGCGCGAGACCTCGCACAAGGGCGTATTTGCCTGCGGCAACGTTCTCCAGGTACATGACCTCGTTGACTTCGTAACACAGGAGTCCCAGATAGCCGGTAAGGGCGCCGCCCAGTTCATCAAAGGCGAGCCCGAGCCTGAGTACGTATACTGCAAAGGTATCAACGGTGTGCGTTATACCGTTCCTCAGCGCATCAACAAGAACAACGCAGAAGAGGTTAAAATCTACTTCCGTGTCGCAAATGTCTACAAGGACAAGCGCGTTGTTGTTACAGCAGGCGGCAAGGAACTCTGGAACCGCAAGAAAATCAAACTCGCTCCCGGCGAAATGGAAAACGTCTTCATTAAACCCGAAGACCTGAAGGAAATGAATGCCGGTGACGAGATTATCGTATCAATCGAGGAGGCGTAAATCATGGCAGTAAGAGATATTATCTGTGTAGCATGTCCCCGCGGTTGTCCGATAAAGGTTACTCTCGACGACGCAGGAAACATCACGAATATTGAAGGTTTCACCTGCAAACGCGGTGAGGAATACGCCCGTGCGGAAGTCACACATCCCGAGCGCTCACTCACCTCAACGGTCAAGGTCATAGGCGGCTCGGCTTATGTTGTACCCGTCAAGTCCTCCACCGCCATTCCGAAGGAGCTGCTCTTTGACGCAATGAAAGAGGTCAACAAAGCCTCAATCAACGCTCCGGTACATATCGGCGATGTAGTCATCAAAAACCTTCTCGGCACAGGCGCAGACATTGTTGCCACAAACGAGATTGACTGATAAACAACGGAAAAACCGCTGCTTTTCGCAGCGGTTTTTTTATGCTTTTCAATTGACCTGAAACACATATAATAGTATAATTAATATATATGCGCCACAATATCTTGTATTCTGATTGAAGGGAGGTGCGGTCTTGTTCAGCCAGGAACGGCAATCAAACCGTCTGGTCAATTTAATTGGCCTGATTCTGATCCTGTTGGCGCTCGTCATAGCCTATATGGGCAAAATTGTTGACATAGCAAAGATTACCGCACCTTTCGAAAGCGCACTCTCAGGCACTGCTATCGGAGACTGGATTGACGAGGCAAAGCAGCGTGAACTCGAGCGAAAACTGGAGACATCCGACAACCCCGCTCAGGAACTTGCGGATTTCATAAAATCCCAGCCGGGGCTCTCAAAACTGCAGCGATTCTATATTAAATATCAGGGCTTCATGGAGAAGTTTGAAAACTCCATCTCAGAGATTCCGAATCCCTTCGTCATAGTCCTGTGTCTGTGGCTTCTCTTTGCCATCAAAGCAATCATCGTCCTGGTTCCGGCATCGTTCACCTGCCTTGTCACCGCCCTCATCTTCCCCTTCCCCGTCGCCGTCACGGTCAACATGTGCGGCTATGCAATTATGTTCCTTATAAAGTATTTCTGGGGCAAGCATGTGGGCGAAGGCAATATCTCAAAACTCCTGAAGCACTCAGATGCTCTCTGGAGATTCATCCAGGATGAGGAGAACGGAAACGGAAACGGCAATCCGCTTGTACTTTTCATTCTGAGGCTCGTACCTACGGTACCCTTAAACCCCATCAGCTCAATGTACGGCAAGATGGAATATGACCTCTGGAAGTACATGCTGCTCTCACTGCTCGGCATCTCGCTTCGCGTGGTATCGGTAACTTCACTCGGCAGCAATGTCGGAGATCCTTTCTCCTATGCATTCGTTGTGCCTCTTGTCATAATCCTCTTTGTCTCGGGTTTCAGCATGGTTATTTTCTCGCTGATAATCAGCCGCAGAGAAAAGAAAGCAAAGCTCAAAACTGCGGAAGCAGCCGAAAAAGAAGAATAACAAAACGGGCGTCGCGGGACGCCCGTTTTTTCTTATTCTTTTATTCGCAGAGTTTTATGAACTCATCGAAATGCTGATCCATACTGTCAAAGAAAATCTCAATCAGTTTGCGGTCAGCGTCATTTCCGCGTTCACAGACGCAGAGTGTCATCTCACCGTTTAAGGATGTTGCGGACATGAGTGCAAACGGCTTGTACTTGACCGCACCGGTCATGAAACCGTCAACCGGGGTATTGCCGCAGAGCGAGAGTTTCTCAGTATTTAAAACGCCTATGTTGCTGATAGACAGCAAGGGGTTTGAATAGCCTATCTTGATTATGTTCTCGGAGGCCAAGAAAGGCATTATGTTATATGCCAGTTTCAGGAGCGGAAGTCCGTACAGGCCCATGTACCTGTCATCCTTGTTCTTTCGCGCGGAAATTCTGGCAAACTCTATGCTCTCTTTTATGTCGCGTCCCCTGCCCGGAATTGAGCACGGCATATATGCCGTGTGGTTCGTATATCCGAGGTCCGACACATCACTTATATAGCGGCGAAGGTCAATTGCACAGGAGACCACAATCTCCTCCGACTTGTCAAAATCAGTGACATCATAGAGCGAGTGAAGAAAGGTTCCGACAAGTACGTCATTGACCGTCGCATCAATCTTTTTGGCGGCGGCATAGAGATCCGCGAAACGCTCTTTGGAGATTTTGCGTTTCACTATGAATGACTTGTCAGCAGGAGAATCCGGTGAGAACGGCAGGCCGTGCTTATCCCTGTTTGAAACGTTTTTATAAAGGCGTTTCGCCATCCTTTTCTCGGTCGGGCTGAGGTCAGAATAGACCTCCTCAAACGAACGGGAGCCCTGTCTTGCAAGGCCTACCGGGCTCTTGCCTTCGAGGACAAGCTTTGTATAACCCTCACAAAACGACGCGAGAAAAGACTTGAGGTCGCCGCCGTCCATACACATATGGTTTTCAATAATACACAAGGTGGACCTGCCGTCCTTGTTTATGAGAGCAAACTTAATCTGAACGTTGCTCTGAGGCGGGAGGTACTGCATTATAAACGCCTCGGCA